>Ga0056114_1000233_pt1 | contig 16784 bp, 2 predicted proteins | sample WorMetHERISLAND1_FD_77005 | JGI IMG/M metagenome (GOLD analysis project Ga0056114, IMG submission 77005) | Marine gutless worms symbiont microbial communities from Max Planck institute for Marine Microbiology, Germany - Olavius loisae HERON... ...
CACACATAAAGCACAGCAAGTCCCCTAGTCTACAATAATATGGGGTGACTAGGGGACAGCTCCCACAGAGGGCAGGGTCGCTAGGCCTGACGGCGGTGGGGCTGCCGCCGCGGTACCCCCATTTGAACTGGGAAGTCGCGCTTAATATGGCATAACTTCGTCAAAATAGGGGATAACTGAATAATAGCGCAGATAGGAATGCGTATTAGGTGTGTAAAAATCGATTAAAAATTCTCCACCGTTTGTGAGAAAAATGATAAATGTCAGGACCCCTTAGGGAGGGGGGATTTTTTTGACTCACACTGTAGACGCAAACGAGACGATAGCGAGTAAACACATCATCAGCAAACAGACAATTCAGCTCTCATTAACGTCAACGGTCTAGACAGCGTTAACCCTTCGACACCCACTGTTGCCATATGGGTACAGCTGTAGTTCCTTTTTCTGTGTATTGCGGTGTTAGGCAAGGTGGTGTCCTCTCACCACTTTTGTCCAATATATATGTTGATGATTTAATCTATCAGTTAGAAGCTAGCAATTATGGCTGTTATGTGACTGGCAAATTTTTTGGCTGTATTATGTATGCAGATGACTTGTTGTTGTCAGCGACTGTTACTGGCCTTCAGCAAATGTTAAATATTTGTTACTCTATTGCTCAGTTCAATGAGAGTATTTTTACGCTAAGCCCTGAGCGTCAGAGTGCCCGGATGTCAAAAATTACAAATGACAAGTCTGGCACAGGATGCTTTACAGCTGTACCCATATGGCAACAGAGGGCGTAAAACGGTTACACTTCGGTTCGGACACAGGCCAACGTTTCAGTGTTAGTGACGTCAACGGCAAACCGAAATAGACCTGCACTGCGACAGTGCTAACCCACACCATTAACACGGACATGGACATACACAGAGACGTGACCTGTCACTCCACAGAGCTATGTAATGCGGAATGATAATAATAACAGACAAAGAATTACCCACAGAACGATCCACTAAACGCAAGAACAGCAATTGACTGTTCTGACAGATGTTAATGCCTGTTAATTGTTAACCCGTTCAACAAACGCTGTTCACCATCACATTTATTACACAACATTCTACAACCTACAACCATTACAGTAGTCCAGGCAGCGAGTTGACAAAGAACTGCAAGGGCTCGGTGTCGCTGGGGGCTGATATGGGGTGAGATATGGAAGTGAAAAAAGTCATGAAGTGGCATTTTTGCTGTGTTTTAAAGACCACTGACACAGTCAATGAAGCAGGTCTATTTCAGACTAGAGGGGTGAAAATGAGACTGCCAAGGTAACAGGAGGGACTCGACCCTCTCCACTGTTCCTCATTGCCCTCCTACTGTTAACTCTCATGCACCCTCACGGCAGCAGGCAACGGTGGACACTAGGCTGCTGATACAACAATCAAACGATGTCTGTCGTTTAAGACGTACAATGCCATTACCACCAGTGAACCACATTACAACAAAGATGAATAGCTTCTTACTACAAGTGCAGTGAGAGAATATCACAGTTACTAGACACATTCCGTCATTAATAGATGCACACTGTACGTACATATCTTTGACGCCCACTGTTGCCATATGGGTACAGCTATAAAGCATCATGTGCCAGACTGAGTTAAGTCGTCATTTGTAATTTTTGACATCCGGGCACTCTGACGCTCAGATTTACAACTGTACCCACATGGCAACAGTGGGCGTCAAAGTGTTAATATATTTAACAACAACTGTCTTACATGCAAATCATCTGATTGTCACAGCTTAAGTGATATTTTATCTAAGGTGATGAAAGTGACAATTTAACGAAGGCACAGTTTCTGAAAGGCAATCAGCATTCAAGGCTGTTTGATATGAATTTCATGCTGCATGACACAGCAGTGTAACAAAGCTGAGAAACTCTTGACATCATTTGATATAGCAGTTCATACTAACCAACAGACACTATAACTAAACAGCTATAACATGCATTGAAGTTTAGTGAAATTTAACGTCCCGTTCCACACATTACAAATCATTTAGGAGATCTTCCCAGCCAATCTCATGACTGGAGCCTTCTCAACCTGGCTGACATGAAACTAATGATAGAATTCAAGTTTTTCTATAGTTCTGAATCAGTGAACAAAGCGTGAGTGCACATGCACAACAAGTTGTCAGTAAATCTTCGGACTTTACAGTCAGGAAATCAATTATGAAGTCTGCAGATATGATGGATTTGCAGGATGAACAAAGTGAGTCAAGCAAGCAGAGACTATCGACTAGGATGAAGGCAGGCATCACAACACAGTGAGAGATCTCCGACGACCGCACACAGCACGGATGACACGATAACGGCTACATAGAAAACGAGCTTGCCATCCAGTGCCTGAAACATACAACAGTGGTGCAGACGTCAGAGTCATCAACCCACAGGTACGCAGGGTCTAGCTGATGTAGAAGCCATGAAGAAACAGATTCAGTAATGCACAGAGAAGCAGCAAAGAGAAGCCAAGCCACTGATAGTTTCATTAAGAACGAGAAGCACAGCCAGCAATCCCAGTAACGTTGAGCAGTATTTCTACATCAACTTTTAACCCTTTGATGCCCACTGTTGCCATATGGGTACAGCTGTAAAGCGTCCTGTGCCAGACCGGGTTAAGTCGTCATTTGTAGGGCTGAGCATCAGAGTGCCCGGATGTCAAAAATTACAAAGATGGCTTAACCCGGTCTGGCACAGGATGTTTTATAGCTGCACACATACGGCAACCGTGGGCGTCAAAGAATTAAACATCAGTCAACGTTGTCTGAAAGTGGACTACAGCACAGATTGATTGAGCAGTGTTTTACGTCCCCTCCAACACAGTATAGGTTATATGGACTAGAGCAAAGACAGTGACGGCTAAAGTGAGCAACAGAAAGTGACTGCAGCAGAAGACCGAAAGCTAAATCAAAAGCACAGAGGTCTGCAAGCAGCTAGGCCAGAAGGCAAAGAAAAATACACGCCTAAGTTACCATCACCGCGGTGATAAAATTCAATCCCCTGTCCATCAAAAACCCAGTTGTGTCTGCACCACAGTTGTATGTTAACAGACGACACAATTAGCCAGTGCGTATCACGACTCCGGGAAACATGTTATGAACCACGACAAATGGACGACAGCACGTACGATAGAGACTGTCACAGAGAGACGTAAGATGTTCGATTGGATTTAACACGTGACTAAACGGAACAAAAACAGTGATGAGACATGCACATATCTAGCATGACACAATGAGTGAGTAGTTATTTATTGGCACATCACTACATGGAAGGCCATTTGTGCCATGAAAATGCTATTGAAAAATGAAATACGTAAAAAAATACTGTCGGCATGAAATGCACAAAGCACACGTAACAGAAAGTATTCGTTGTGACGGCAACATCATAAACAATTGTCACTACCAAACAACTGAATATCTCCTTAGATCATTGAGAATGTCAGCAAATCTCCTAGAATATATCCCCGTGCAGTTTACCAGGGCAACACCATCAGAGAGTGCACTATTACCGTGGATACTAAAGTAACGTTGCTACAGCAACTGATGAATTGACAGCCAAAACAGCCGTGAGTCATTAGTGGAAATAATCAAAAGAAACAAGCTGCATATTCACAACAGGAAATGAAAACCGAAAGAGATATATACCCAGTTAACAACAGTGATAATCGGTTCACAATGACAACGAATCCGAACAAACATAGATGCAATATACTCAGAATAATGTAGATATCCACAGAAATATACTGATATGATATAACTCGAGTGTACCACAGTGGACATAGATTAACAGGAGTTCTGACTGCAATAGCAGTGAGTATCAACACGCAACAATTAGCCTATATATTCACAACTCAAGAAACCTTATCAGATACTCAGAATTACTCACAAAATACATATAATATATATCCACAACTGTTGATTCAACTTATTATTATCACACGATCACAGTAGTTTGTCAAAAAGAAATTCAAGTGCACCACATTGCACACCTAGAGTTAATGCAATTAGACTAAATGCAGTGAAGAAAAACGTTGTAGTAACTTTACAATAGTACACATATATTATAATTAATTATTAATACTATGTGCAGAATTAAGTCAATTCTCTCCATGTCTCATTGTAGGGTCAAACGTAAAACCCCGTCAGGCAGGACAAATGCAAATCAGGATGGCAAGAACCTAGATAAGTGATTCTAGATCACAAGAATCATCAAGATGTGTAGCTTCTGATACTGTTAATGTTCCAGGCTAGTTTCTAGTGTGACCCAGTGCAGCTATCAGCGATCGTCTTTGTTTGCACTGCTGGTCACTCGCGGCTGAGTCTTACGTGCTGCAGACTCCTGTAACTTCAGCTCACGCCGCAACCGTTCCACGGCCTGATGGTATCGACAGCCTGCCCTCATTCTCATGCTGCCCAGCTCTGTTATACAGCCACAGTCCAACCGCAGCGACCTCGCTGCCGACATCGCCGACTGCCGTTTCACCATCGGCTGTACAGATGTCGACTGCGTTCGACGAACTGATCTTAAACTACTGTCGCCGACCTGGAGAGCAACGTCGCGGTAAAGAATTCTGCGTCGAATCTCGACTACTAGCTGGGTCTTCTTGTCTTGAAGGAGCTGACGAGTCCCAGCAGATGAAGTTACATCGCCACTAGACGCTGTCGATGTCTTGTACAGCTGCTGCTCGAGACGATCCTTTTTGGACAGGAGGCCATGTAGACGCTGGAACTCCCGGACATGCTTCTCAACTGTCAGCTGTTCGCGGAATAGCTGGATTTCGATGGATTCCTTTTCCTGGTAGAGTTCATGAAACTTCTGACGTTCCCTGCTCAGCGCATCCTCTAGCTGTTCAACGCGGTCACTGATTTTAGCGGCCTCGTCCTCTCTGATTCTTCCTGCGTCCAGCCGACTTCGAAGTTCGTCTCGTTCCTTCTGTAGCAGCTGGATCTGTTGTCCACTCACCTCCGTCATGGCGGCCGCGTTCTCTGACGAATATGAAGAACTGAACCGGAAGGATCGTTTCTTCTGCTTGTCACGAACCATCTCCATCTGCTTCATCAGCTCGTCCTGTTTCGCCAACAAGCTGGTCCTCAGCGTGCTGTTTTCTTCGACCAGTTCCTGATAGTCTTTCTGTAGTCGCACGAGTTTGGCCTGCATGTTGACCATCTCTACCGGAATGTTGAGGCAGACCTGTTGACGCTGCTGACCTAACGATGCCAGTGACGTAGCAGACCCAACACTGAAGAACTGATCACAACTCTGCACTCGATACGGACCTCGCGAGAAGTCGGCAGATGATCTATGTTCAGGCACGCTAAACAAACTCACGGAAGATGAATCAGACAAGGTTTTTGACTCAACATGCTGTTTCAGCATCGCGTTATCACTACTAAGGCGAGTATTTGCCTCGTGCAAGTCAGCCAGCTGTTGCTTCAACTTGGACAGTTCTTGCACCAGCTGGAAATGTTTTGTTTCGAGTGCTTTGTAAGCTACGTCATCTCCAGATGCCTCACCATGATCAGACTCATCCGTAGGCTCCGGGTCAGTCTTGTCGGCAGAATCATCCGGCAACGACTGCACACTGGACAGCTGATGGCAAGAAACTGATGCACTGATCAGAGACTTTGTCTGTGGTGTGCCCACTCGGCTGCCGCAGCTTCCGATGTGTGACTCCAGACGCAGTATTTCCTCTTCGAGTCGTGAAAATTCACCGAGCTGTTCGCGACGACCCAGCTGATGCTCAAGTCGTAATTCGACAAGAAGCTGGACGGTGTCGCGGTGTTCTTTCATGACCTCCTCAAGGTGTGAGTGCTGCGCTGCCACCTGGTTACGGAGGTCATCAAGGTACTGATCCTTCGTGGTGCACTCGCGGGTCATGTACCTCAGACGTAACTGTAGCAGGTCACGCTCGTCCTGCGACGTTCGAAGTCTGTCCCTCAACCCAGCCAGCTGGCTCTCCGCATCCGACAACTGTTCCACAATCTTTCTCCGCTCTTCCTCGCCGCGTCCGGCCAGATGAAGACTTTCGCCTCGTGCCACCGCCAGATTCCTCTCAAACTCATTTCGTTCACATAACAGTTCTGTCTCGAGGGCTTCCTTCGACTGAGATGCCATGTCCAGAAGATGGTGTAAATCGGCCAGTTTCTGTTCCAGCTCCTCTCGTTCAGCCGTCATCTCTGCCTCGCGGTGGTCGTGTTCGTGCTTTGCTTCCATGTTCTCGGCACGCAGACGCATTAGCTCATTCTCAAGATCAGTCTTGACCTGGAACAGTCGAGCAACCTCATCCTGCAGTTCCTGTAGGCTGACATCGACACTCATATCCACAGACGCCTGAGCCTTCAGGAAGTCACGTTCTAGAACCAAACCAGCAATCTTTTCCTGCTGCAGACTCTGTTCTTCCTTCAACCGTTTGTGGCAATTGCTTACCAAGTCTAAGTGATGCAACACGTCTGAATACTGCTTCAACACACTCTCTTCACACTCAGTATGTGACGTCTCTACTTCCTGTGAACCAGCAACATCTGGATCATCAGTTTGACACTCCAGGCTAATGGAACTGACGGACTGATGAATTTCATTCAATAAGTTATCGTATTTTTGTAACAAATCTGCAAGCTTCTTATTCTGACTAATCTCCACCGAAAAACTCTCGTCCATTTCTGAAATCTTTCTGCGATAATCACTGCATTCTTGAGACGACTGCTGGAGCTCAGCAACTGACTGAGCAAGCTTCTCTTTTAACACAGACCTACCCAGACACGCCCTTGTTAGCTGACAGACTAAGCGAAGTCGTGCTTTCCCCAAATTTTCTACCTGATCAGACAAAGCGTTTTTCTCAGAAACTACTGTATTATAGTTGTCCATCAACGTGCTAAACTCAGACTCCCGCATCTTCAGTTGTTTCTCCATTTCAGCATCTTTGGTCTCCAGAGACGACTTCAGCGCTGTGATTTCGTCTGAGAGGACAGTTACAGTCTGTTGAGCAGAAGAATGAAGGCTGCTCACAGTTCGATGTTCTTCACTGATACGTTTGTTTTCATGCTTCAGTTCATCCAGCTGACAAACAAGAAAACTAACAGTTGCTGAGTTCTTCTCTTCTGTCTCCTCAAGCTGCCTTTGTGTTGCACCCAGTTCATCTTTTAGACGATCACACTCTTCTTCCAATTTCAGCATCAATTCTTTGTCCATGGAATGCAACGACTGTTCTGACAGAATTTGCTCGTGGCAAGCTTCCAGCTCACTGTGTAAACTCTCCAACCTTTCATTTCTTCGACATATTTTCATCTGTAACCGTTTCAAATTTTCGACGACATTGTCACTCATTTCATGACATATGGCATCTTCGTCCTCAACCTCAGTACCCGTTGCCATGACAACTCTTGAAGCCTCAGAGATACAGCTTGCGATTCCATCATGTAAGACTTTGCAAAGACTATCGGCATCTTCTTTCTGACGCTGCAAGCTCACAATATCATCTCGAGATGTACACAACTGTGCCTGTATTTCTGCAATCTGTGACGTGAGGTCCTGGCATTCCTGTTCACGCTGCTGTCTTTCTGACTGCACCGTTGCCGTCAGTTCGTCGCGGCTTGCAGTCACCAACCTCGTCTCTTCTGCAAGCATTTCCTGTTGGTCCAGCAACGTCCTGTGAGCAGTTTTCAACTCATCCAGTTCACTCTTCATCTCTTCGGCGTGTTTCCAGCTATCCTCAAGCTTCTCTGACAGCTCTCCACTCTGCTCTAGCTTGAAAACCAACTGCAAGTTAGTATCCTTCAGCTCCTTAATTTCTTCCAACAAAATCGATTCCTTCCTGTTCAGTTTTGCCAACTGCTCATCCAGTGATGCTAATTCCGATAACAGTTTAGCAGTTTTAGCCTCGGCAGCTTCGTTATCAACCGACAACAGTCCAATTTCGGCCTTTGTACTCGATAAGCTATCGACCAACATGCGATTTTCAGAAACCAGCCTTTCATTTTCATCCGACACACCATTGCAACGCTGGTTGGACTTGTCAAGATCTGTCATCAGCATGTCATTGGACTGTCGTAGCTGGAGTAACTGGGCCTCTACCTCAGCATATTTTCTTATAGTCTCGTCAATGACGTGGCAAGACTGCTCGTGAATTCTACGCATCTCGTCCCTGTCTTCTTCGGCCTTCAACACTAGCTCTTTCTGTTCCTCGACTTCTGTCCTGAGGAAAGAACAACTCTCGGCGTGTTTAGTTCTCAGTTCATCCAGCTCTCGAGCAAGGTTCTCTTCTTTCCTCTGTGACTCGACCATTTGTGACCTCAGCTCATCATTAGACAGTTTGAAATCGTCAATTTCTGCCACAAGAGCTGCCATTTCATGTTTACATGCCACAAATTCACTTGTCAGCTGGTCTAGCTTTTCTTCCACTATTCTCTTTTCCTGCCGACATCCTGTAAGACTGTCTGCCATATCATCTCCATATGATTTGACTTCTGCAAGCCTTTTTTCTGCATCATCCACGTACAGCTTATATTCACCAGATAACGACTCTACAAGACTTTGCTGGTTCTGAAATGCCTCTCTCACTTGTTCAAGTTCTTGTACAATGTCGCTATTCTCAGTGACCAATGCCGAGAGTTGCAACTCTGTTGAAGTACATTTCAAGGTCATTTTCTCTAGCTCATCAAGGTGGCTGTCACAAATGACCTGGAGTGATGCACACTTCTGTTCCAGACGTTCTTTGACCACACTCACTTGTCTTTCGTGATGTATCTTTTCTTCCTGTAGCTGATTCTGTGTCTCAAGTAACGCTGTCTTGACACTGTTTAGCTCATTCAACAGCTGATCACTGGCAGTTTCCATCTGCACTGCTTTCTCTCGCATGGTAGAAATGTTCAATGTTTTTGACGTCAGTTCGTTTTCCAGTGCCTCGACCTTGGTCGTTGATTCTTCAAGAATCCGGTCCTTTTTAGCTCTAACTTCAAGCAACTCGGCAGTAGTCGTTTCACACTCTCTCTGCAGCATGGCAAGCCGTGACATTGCTTCATCGACAGCAGCCTGCGCCGCTGCATGTAACTCTGTCACTGAACGAATCTCATCGTCCTTCACACGCAGCTGTCTCTCAAGAGCTCTAATGACGGCCCCCGCATCCGTTAACTGCTCCGACTGCTGTTCGTTGCATTTCAAACAGTCGTGTAGTTTCAGTGCGTTCAGTTCGGCCGTCAACCGGGCAGCCTCTAGCTGCTCTGAAAGCAAACTGCATTCCTCATCTTTACAGTCCACTGTCTGCTGCAGCCTGGCATCATACTGTTGTCTCGTCTCTGTCACAGTCAACTCCAGCTGCCGTAACTCTACTCTCAGTTTACCACATTCCTCCTCTAGCGAGCACTTGGCAGATTCAGCAGCGGAATTCGCTGCAGACAACTTCTCATTCTCTTTTGACAGCGACTCAAATCCACAGCGGACGCCGGCTGATTCAGTCAAAAGGCGCTCATTTTTCTCATCAGCACATTTCAGTGATGCCAGAAATCTGGCATTTTCCTCTTCCAAAACCTCAGTATGCTGCTGCGTAGATTTCAGTTCCAAGATCAGCTCATCACGGTGTTGGCTGAGAAGTTCGTTGGCATGAGTCACAGACTCCAGTTTCAGTTCTAATGACATAGCTACATCTGAAAGCCGGCTGGAATCTTCCTGAAAACCACGGCAGTCCGACTTCAGTGCATCCAGTTCATTAGTCAAAGATGTGTTGGAAATCTCAAGCTGTTGAACCTTATTCATTGACTCACGTAAAGCATTTTCACTGGACCTCGTAATGCCGTCCAGCTGGTCCTGTAATTGTACCATCTTCTCCATCAGACGACGATTCTCCTCTTCACCCTGTTCCAGCTTCTTCACAGCGGCAAGTTTCTCTGCAATGCGGCACTCGAGGGTCGCTTCCAACTCGACAATTTTCAAAGCCAATTGTTGATCATCTGTAAATGAAATGTCAGTACCAATGACTGTCACATCCACTGGCGACATATCAGTGTCGATGAAAGTGTCTGGAGTCAGTGTCTGGTCTTGTGTTAACGTGTCATATTCAGTTTGTATCAGTTTAGCAGCCTCGAGCTCGCCAGACAGCTCTTCAAGTCTCCGATACAGCTCTCTCTTCTCGTCCAAAACTATTTCCAGTTGGATCTTGGAGTCACTCAGCTGTCCTTCAAGCTCCCTGGACCTCTGTTCCAGCAACTCCACGCTGCCGGCAAGTACACAGTGCTGCTGCTGTAGCTCCAGACACTTCTGTTCTTCAACTTCCAAGCTGGCACAGAGTTCACTCTTCTCAAACCGCAGAAGCTCTAGTTCCAAATACACACTGGACTGCAGTTCTACTGACGCATCAGGAGTTGGCTGAAGAACGTTGCAGGTGGATTTAACATCAGAGGAATTCACATCATCATCGGTGATTGCATTGTTTGTCTGGAATGTAGTCTGTGTCGCAGCAATATTGATCTGATCTTCACATGATGAACCCACAGCAGGTAAATTCACATTTCCCGTGCCTGAATCAAAATGTGAATCAGTTTCAGTGCCAGACGGGAAGGACACGGTCAAAGACACTGTATCAGCTACTGAAGATGCATGCTTAGACTCCTCAGAGTAACCTGGGCACAGAGTGGGACTGGAAAATATGCTCTCAAGACAAGGTTCCTCATGTGTTGTGGGTACTGACAAATGGTCATCAAAACCAACATTCGATGCACTGATTCCAGGGTCAGCTGAAGCAGCATGTTGACTCAATGGCACATCCTCCATCAACTGATCAGAGACCTTGACAACAGTCGTCGGCACCTCATCACCAGTATCTGCAACCTGCAACATCCTCATCTCAGCTTCACCGACCTGACTTTCACCATGTTCCTCCAACAGTTTGAGCCGTTCCACTTCAAACCTGGCACCAAGTTCATTCTTCTCAGCCAGTGAAGTTTCATACCGTTCTTCCAGCGACACATCTCGAGCCATGGTAGGCAGAGCCGTGTCCTCCTGTTGCCATTCTCTGACTGTGCCTTCCCTCTCGACAGCAGTCCTTTTACCAGCCACAACAGTAGATGCAGCATCTTGCTGAACCAGCACAAGGTGTGCCTGAACCTTTTCTTTCTCGCAGACCATAGTTTCATACCTGTCCTTCACTGTTCTGAGCTCATTAGCGGCGACTGCGTACTCGTGTTTCAACTTGTCGGTCCAGGCTCGGTTACGACGCAGCATCGCCTCGTTCTGACTAGCAAGCTTCGCGACATTTTCAAGCACTACCGCTGAACTGGCCAGCCGACACGGACCACCACAAGACTCCACCACATTCTTCTCAACATCTTCTCCGCTGTCAACAATTTCTGACGCAGGCATGTCTGAATAGTTCCAACGAGGTGGTTTACCGGACTTCACGATGTTCGGTAACGACAATGAACGTGGCTTCTGTAACGATGTGGAGCCGTGGACGACGTCTACAGATGATTCGTGATTTTCCGATGTTTTTCCACTGCACGTATTCGTTTGAATATCTGCAGACTTTGAGGAATTGACAGTCGATGTTTGAGTCCTGGTCTCTTCAGACAATGACACAGCTATGTGAGGCACCTGCGTAACATCAGCATCTCTGCCAGCAGAATAATGATATACCGACTCTTGACATATGATACCGAGAGAACTAGTAACTGAAGGTTGCCGCCCAGGCACGGTTGCAAATGTGTCTGTTCTCTGAGATCCTGTTCTCTGAGATCTATTTCCTGCTTCAGCGACGGCAGACCGACAGTTCTCGTACACATGAGGGGCTTCATGTTTGTCCTGCAGTGAGACAGTATTATCAACCTCCCCAGCCTGTGAGTAGCTCTGAGATGCTCTATCACTCAAATCCATACACGAACTGAAACCATTACTTACACCATCACCAGCAAAAGACTCGTGCAATTCTAAGTTACTGTTTGCTATACTACACCCATTATTCTTTTCGTGTTTAAGCTCAAATATCTGAGCAACTTCTGCGTCTACATCATTACCTGACAAACAAGAACGATGTTCAACTGAGCGATGGTCTAAGATAGCCACTGTATTGTGATCAACAAAGCTAACAGTTTTGTCATTAATCACGGCATCACTGACACACTTTCTGTCATCAAAAATACTACTACCATCAACACAGCTCAACAGTGAATTACTACATGTGTAAATGTCACACAGTTCACTTACCACGCGTCCGTCGTCTTCAGTCAACTCTTGAAGCTGGCGCCGGAGCTCTGCTGCCACACCGCGACTCTCTTCCGCCTCACGTAGTCTCTGCTCGGCAATCATACTGCTCAGTTCGACACTCATCTCCAGCATGCGACACTTCTCAGCCAGCTCGGCACAGTGCCGACACAACTCCAGCGAATCACCGATGCCGACGTCAGAGCCAGCGCTGACGGTGTCGAGCCTCTGCTTCAGTTTAGTGTTCACCTCGATGCAACGTTCTTCCAACAGCCTCAGTCTCTCCTCGTAATCACTCCGCTCCATCTTTCTCTCGTGCCGCAGTCGTCTATTCTCGGCGACGACGTCACGGTACTGGCTGCTGGCCGCGTCAGTTGTATCTGCCAATGTGACATCCTCTGTGGCTACGGCAGCGGGGGGTGCTAAGGTGACGTCTGGTATTTCCTGCTTCCCAGCTGCCTCTATGATGTCAGTTGTGTCCGCTGATGTGACGTCCTCTGTGGCTACTGCAGCGGGTGCTGCGGTGACGTCGGGTTTTTCCTGCTTCCCAGCTGCCTCTATGATGTCAGTTGTGTCCGCTGACGTGACGTCCTCTGTGGCTACTGCAGCGGGTGCTGCGGTGACGTCGGGTTTTTCCTGCTTCCCAGCTGCCTCTATGAGTCGACCAGCAAGCTCCAGTACTGAAGCACTGTTCTGCTGCGAAGGCAACATCGACCCTCCGGTAGACCGTTCCTGTACATCCTCACCACTCTCTGCTCTCCCCTGAATGCCCTGCAACCCCTCAGATGGTCGTGACTCCACAACGTGTTCATCAGTTGCACTCTCTTCATATACGTCGGTCTGAACTTCTTTTTCGTGGAAATGTCGACTCGACGTGGAATGTTTCCGCTCGGCAATGCCGTCCAGCTGTTCCTGTACTCTGGACTGTAACACCAGAATGTCTGCCACCGACGTCGCTGGTGAGCGAACCACCGGCGAAGGTGACGGCGACCGACCGAGAGTGTTGATAGACTTCAGCTCATTGTACTCGCGAATGGTCGACACGAGGCGAGCCTTCAGCCTTGTGTAGTCCTTCGTCATCTTCTGTTTGTATGCAACAAACTCAGCTTTTAGCCGCTCGTAGGCTGGCGAGTGGGTCTCGCCGTCTGGGCTTGGTATGGGAGACAGCTCACCATCGTCTTGTGAGAACGTCGGAGACACGCAACTGGTCGGAGAATCGCGTACAAACAGCTCCGGTAAACCCGATCTTGTCTGCATAGCTTCCAGCTGAAGTTTTTCATCGATGAAGCCACCTATGCTCATGCCCAACTCACCAGCCAATGAGGTCGGTGAACGATGCCTCGAGAGCAGCAGCAAGTTAGCACGCTCAAGCTCCACAACTCGCTCCTGTAGCTGCTCCACGTCGTGTGGCAATACAAAACCGTCGCCAACGTCACTCGTGTTGGTTGGTGGTGGCCGCTGTGGAGAGTGATCGGAACGAATTCGCCACTCTCTGCCAGCGTCGGTCTCCGCATCGCCAGAGCTAGCCGAGCGGCGCTGTATACGTGCCACTGAACCTTGCTCCAGCTCTACGACGGCGTTCTTGTACCGCTCACACTCCGACTGGAGACGGACATTCTCCTCCTGGACAGCCTCGCACTCGTGCCGCACTCTGTCCAGCTCATCCAGCAGCTGCTGGCGGCTGCCCGGCACCTCCTAGACGACACACGTTCAAAGCACACAACATTCTTCACTGGACAGCAATAACCACTTTCTAACATCAGTAACATCAGTCCCACGCAAGCCTAATAATCGAAATAATGATGACTGCACTCAAGCGTAGAAACTACATCACTGTCTTCAGCTGGATGTTGAACGGTGCAGCAATTAAAGCAGACAATTTCATGTCAGACGGCAAATTGTTCCAATCATACTGTACAGAAACTGAATTATTTCACTTGCAAGCTCTTCGGTGAAAATGCTTCACAGAGCAGCTGTGAAATAAATGCCCTGTCAACTTGACTTGTTATAGATAATTAAAGATTTCTTATAATATACAATTACATTAAAGTACATTCGTGTCGCACTGACTACGTTCTCGCGAGAGTGAGTAGATTCTTAACGGCACATCAGCACAAGGCTATACAGTGCCATTCACGTTGGAAAATACAGGACAGAACACTAATTAAAAATACAGACCATACATAAACTAAACACAACCCAGAAAAATCAAACACAAAACACAGCAAAACAAAACTACCCTAGTTTAGTCGCCTTTACAACACTTGGCCAGGAAACGAGGTGGACTAGGCCAACACGCAGCAACTATGTTCTTGTATTTGGTTAATATTTCTATCATTTGTAATAATTATGGATCTGTCAAAGACATGATCGTCCAGTGCTACCTGCATTAATCTATTATTTATCTGTTACCGATCAATGCATATTTCTGGCTTACACACAACCCTACAAGTCTTACACAAAATACCTTTCTTTCATCTTATCTATAATGGAGGTTATTGACCCTGTGGACTGCAAATAATGACAGTCCTTATCTATGGTGTGACTCTAGGGTGAATGCCATAGATGTCGCAATTCGTACATCTTTTCATCAACTGCCATTAAAAACAACACCAGCTATATGCAACAGGATGCCAATACCAGCAGGCTACTGGGTTATGTTAGCATAGATGGGTTGCAACTTGCATGATTGCTACATTTGGTTTTTTGACACAAATTTCCAGTTATCCCATGACAGGAGCAAAACGCTAGCCAAAACAAAGTTGCACTGGTGAAGATCAGCCTCTGTGCCAAGCAACACCTCAATCAGTTTGCTGTTTAGCCAGACTGCATGAATGCTGCCGACTAACCCACCAACCAACCAACTATTAACCCTTTGACACCCACTGTTGTCACATGGGTATGAGCATCAGAGTGCCTGGATGTCAAAAATTACAAATGACGGCTTAACCGCATCTGGCACAGGATGCTTTATAGTTGTACTCATATGGCAACAGTGGATGTCAAAGAGTTAACATGACTATTGTAATACAGCACAGTGTGGATGCAGCTGCACAGTGTGGGAAAGAAATTCTGTCACAAACAGGAGAACTGTCTCCTAATAATACACAATCATCAACACACACTGAAACACGAGAATTTATCAGACAGCCTGTGTATCAACCTAACTGAAAATCTACATAACTGTTCACAAGTTAAGAAGACACACAAAAAACAAGCGCAGTCTACCGTGACTTCACTGTGGAGCCTTGTAGCTTGCTGCTCCATCTTCATCCGAACATCGCTGTCAACATCATCGTCATCATCACGCTCAGCCTCCGACTCAGCACAGATTCTCTGTCTTCCTTGCTCAGACTTCAGCTGTACACAGTTCACATTCAGCGACTTCACTACATCTAGCCAACGTTACAGCATTGACAACCTAAGAAAGCTGACCCAATTTGTGTAAATACAAAAATACAAATTTAACCCTTTTATGCCCACTGTTGCAATATGGGTACAGCTATAAAGCATCCTGTGCCAGACCGGGTTAAGCTCTTATATGTAATTTTTGACATCCGGGCACTCTGTTGCTCAGCCGTGAGCGTCAGAGTGCCCTGATGTCAAAAATTAAGAATGATGGCATAACCTTGTCCGGCACAGGATGTTTTAAATCTGTACCCATATGGCAACAGTGGGCGTCAGAGGGTTAAACTTAAGAATATTTGCCACTTCTGAAATGCAAATCTGGAACATAAGTGCTGCCTGACTTAAAGGAACCAAGCCTGTCATCTGGACAGTCTAGTCTAAGCATTCATTCAAGGCATTTTTATGTGGTATGTGAGGCCACAACACAGCATGACCATGTTGTTAGCTGAGTTTTAGAAGTACTTACTTACTTACTTAGATCCACTGCACATGCCACTCAGGTATCTATGATCTACCAGTAGATTCACTCTCTGCACTAAATTTAGCTACTAACATCATGTAGGCAACAGGCCGGCTACTGGCTGTAAACACCATCCATTGGTGAACTACATACTGCTGCATTGTTGCTGCTGATATGGTTGCTTATCAACTGGCATTTGTTTTTGATTAAAAAACTATACATCTTCTAAAGAAAAAATTTAAGGTGCTGTTCCAATTTTGCACTTTCTGTATAATATACAGCCTGCAGTTTGTCAGAGACCAATGTTCGAAAACACAGAGAAATCAGCACTGCATTGTTCTGATAGAAATTGATCATCAAACATACTACAAGAACAATTCTCTGAAATAAAAATCCTTTCGATAAGATTTCTAATTAAGTACCCGGTACTTAATTAACACATCAAAACACACTGATAAATGACGGATTCTGCAGTGCATGGGACGCACAGCTGATATGATATGAAATAATGACTGCTGCATACCAGATGGCAAAAATACAACAAATAACTGTACTCATATGGCAACTGAACTAAGCTGAGCAGTGTTTTACGTCCCCTCCAACACAGTATAGGTTATATGGGAGACGGTTTTTACAGGTCAAAAGACCCAACCAACAGTATCGAAGTACTGAAGGAAAATCTACAAAAGACAAATCAAACAA
>Ga0056114_1000234_pt1 | contig 16769 bp, 13 predicted proteins | sample WorMetHERISLAND1_FD_77005 | JGI IMG/M metagenome (GOLD analysis project Ga0056114, IMG submission 77005) | Marine gutless worms symbiont microbial communities from Max Planck institute for Marine Microbiology, Germany - Olavius loisae HERON... ...
CGTCGTCGCCGCCACAAAGTGCTCCATCAAACGATCACGCTTCCAACCACTGAGCCGGCTTCTTCTCGCATACATCCTGCAATCCTAGCCCAAGCATCTCGCTTAGCTAGGACAGCCCCTTTAAGTAACTGTTCACCTGCCGCGCCCCCCACTCAGAGACACCGATCAGCAGGGCTACGATGACGAACAAGACACAGGTTACTGTAAAAAAATCCCGGATTTTCTTCATGGACCTTCGAATACCAACTTTGACGATGCACCGTGTTGTAAGCCGATCGAGTATACAACCTCGTGCGCCGCGGTTACCATGCACTCGCCTCCGTGGGTCGCCGCAAAAAACGGGTCCGGGTTCAAACTCACTCCCGGTATTGGGTGCCCAACCGGAACCGTCCGACACTGCGGCTTTCGCCGGCCGCTTCGACGCCAATATAGCTAGGGATTGAAATGTCTTGCCAAAACTAGCGCCCAGATTATCGGTTTGATTGAAGGCCAAACGCGCCCGATTCAATCTTTGGTATTGGGTATTTTATCCGAATCGATTACCATATGGCCCATCGCCGGCTAGGGCACACGGAGGGCAACCCCTTGGATTACAGGCAAGAAGCGCTGGAATTGTTGGCCGGCGCCACCCTAAAGGGAAGCAAGTTCTTCTCCTCGGCCCTCAAGGCTTTGAGTTTCGGCACTGGCTGCCGGTGGGTCGGCCTGGGTGTTCTAAACGGCGACGGAACCCGGATCGACATCATTACCCTCATCGAGGACGGCGAGGAGATGTCCGGGTTCAGCTATGATCTCGCCGGCTCGCCCTGCGCAACCGTCTACGGGCCGCAACGCGGCGACAACCATTTTTTCGTACCGAGGAGGTTGTTCGCCCTTTACCCGAAGCACGAAATCCTAAGGAAGATCGGGGCCGTTGCCTATCGCGGCGAGTTGTTCCTCGATTCGGAAGACCGACCACTCGGACACGTCTTCGCGCTTCACGACCGGGAACTCGACGACAAGCCGGACTCGCGGGCCTTTTTTCGCCTCGCCAGCCAACGCATCGGCGCCGAGTTCAACCGTTGGCAGACGGAACAGCGGTTGAAACAGGGCGAGGCCCTGTTGCAGGACGCCGTTGCCAGTATTTCTGACGGCTTCGCGCTTTACGACAAGGACGACCGTCTGATCCTGCACAACAGCACCTGCGTCGACACCTTCGAAGATATGGGTCAGGCCTTTCCACCGGGAACCGGCTTCGAGGAGGGATTGCGTCGGGTCGTCGATCGCGGTCACGTCGTCGACGCCCTCGAAGACCCGGAGGGATGGATCCAAAAGCGCCTGGAAAACCACCGGCAACACAAACCAACAGAAATGAGGATATCCGGGCGGCCGGACCGCTGGTTCCTGGTCACCGAATACCCGACCTGCGAAGGCGGTACGGTCATCGTACGGACGGATATTACCGAACGGAAACGGATGGAGGAGGAACAGGCCCGGCAAAGCGGATGGCTTCAAAAGATCGTAAGGACGCGAACGGCACAACTCGAAAAAGAGGTTAACGACCGCCGACGCGCGGAAAGCACGTTGCGTCAGCTCAACGGGGAACTGGAGCAACGGGTCAAACAGCGGACAACCGATTTGTTCCGGGCCAAGGAAAGAGCCGAGTTGGCGAACCGCACCAAGACCGAGTTCCTCAATAACATGAGCCATGAATTGCGCACACCGTTGAACGCGATCATCGGGTTCGCCGAAATGACCAAGGACGAGATCGTCGGCCCGGTCGGTACATCGATCTACCGCGACTATGCCGGCCACATCTTATCGGCGGGCAGCTTTCTGATGGAGATCATCGACGACATCCTCGACGTCTCACGAATCGAAGCCGGTCGCATCGAACTCGAAATGTCTGAAGAATCCCTGACCGAGCTGGTTGAAAGCACGGTCCTTCTGGTTCGTTCGCGTTACCAGGAAAAGGAAATAAATATCGATCAGCGTATCGACAAGGCGATCCCGCCGCTCTTGGTGGATGAGCGCCGATTCAAACAGATCCTGGTCAATCTGCTATCCAATGCCGTGAAATTCACGGCTAAGAACGGCACCATTGTCATTGGCGCCGAGAGATGCACCGACGGCCGCGTCGCCGTTTCGGTCGCCGACAACGGTATCGGGATTCCGGAGAAGAAACTCGCCAACGTGTTCAAGCCGTTCGAGAAGATTGAGGACAGCATGACGCGCACCCGCGAGGGCATCGGCCTCGGGCTCTCTATCGCCAAGGGGCTTAGCGAACTGCACGGCGGTGAGTTATTGCTGGAAAGCACTGTTGGAGAAGGAACGAAGGTCACCCTGTTGCTGCCGGTGCCTGCGTCGGTGCCGATCAAAGCGTCCGTCTGACTAAGCCGTTTGCATCTCCGCAAATTCGACGACTGCCGATAACCGTCGCCGCGTCAGTTCATCGGCGATACCCGTCAAGCGGTGCCGCAGGAAGTGGCGCTGAAAAGCAAGCAACGCAGCCTCTTCATCGGTCGTGTCGTAACCCAGGCGTTCGAGCCATCGGCAAACATCCGCAGCGTCGACCGGCGTCGCGTCGCCCTCTGTCCAGAGGCCGATACCGCTAACGGCGAGCCCCGGCCAATCGAAAAGCTCGCCCGGATCTTGCTTGCGGGTCGGCGCCACGTCGGAATGGCCGACGACATTGCGCGGCGGGATGGGATGGCGCCGAAGAACACCCAAGGCCAGGTCACGGACCGCCTCCAATTGGGCGCTGGGAAACGGGCGGTATCCGAACTCGTGTCCGGGGTTGACGATCTCGATGCCGATGGAGCGGGCGTTGATGTCCGTGTTGCCCCGCCAACTGGCGACGCCGGCATGCCAGGCCCTGTGCTCTTCGTCGACGAGGGCGTGACACGTTCCGTCTTCATCGACGACGTAGTGCGCGCTGACCTTGGCTTGTTCATCGCATAGGCGCTGCAACGCTTCTTCCGCCGTTTGCATGCCGGTGTAATGGAAAACCAGCATGTCGATGAGACCGTCGGGTCGACGCTCGTCGTAATTTGGCGATTGATAGGTCTTTTTCATCGCACCGTTTCTGTTTCCGGGCTCTAGTTCTGTGCGGCTGCGACCTTTCGCCACCGCAACTGGATCACGGCAACGCCGCCGATGGTCAGCGCCCCGCCGACGATTTTCTCCCAGGTCAGCAGCTCGTCAAGGATGATGATCCCCGAGATACCGCCGATCACAGGTGCCAGGAGTGTTATCGGTACGACGTTCGAGACCGGATACAGGGTCAACAACCTGTACCAAATGAAATAGGAAAGGGCGGACGTGGCGACCACCATATAGGCGAGACTCGCGTAGACGGCCCAGCTGGCACCGAGCAACGCACCCCACTGCGCCTCTTCAAGAAGGAATGATAACAGGAACAATTGCGGCGAGGCGAACAACGCCATGTAGCAGACAACTGTAAATGTCGGGATTTCGCTCAAGCTCTTTATCAGCACGTTAGCCAGGGCCCAAAAGAACGCTGCCGCGACGATCATCAGCAGATGCGGCAGACTGCTCGCCGTTTGCGGTTCGCCGGCGAGGAGGACAACGCCGCCGAAGGCAACGATCAACCCGAGCGTACGGCGCCATCCGAAGCGGTCGTTCAACATCACCAAGGCGAGGATGGCGCTGAAGGGAACGCCGAGCTGGATGACGATTGCCGTCACCGCCACATCGACCTCGGCGATACCCGAGTAGATCAGGCCGTAATGCGTCGTCCCCATGACCAGCGACAACAGCATGACCCGCCGGTAGTGGCCCCGCGGTGGAGAGACGAACCCGACAAGAATCAAAGCCGTCGCCGCCATGCGAAGCCCGGTCAGGAAGATCGGCGGGATCTCGCTGACGGCAACCTTCATTGGCACGAAGTTCATGCCCCACAGGAAAACGACAACGAAAGCCGCTATCAGGTGAGTCGGACGCATGAAGGCTTCGCTTTTACCGGGCCGCGGCCAGCGCGGGCGCGGGCTACTTCAGCCCGCGGAGTTTGGCGATCTTGTCGTAGGCCGTGTTGATGGCCGCCATCTTCTCATTGGCGAGATCGATGAATTCCTGAGGCACGCCCTTGGCCATCAGCGCGTCCGGGTGGTTCTCGCGGCTCAGCTTCCGGTAGGTTCTCTTGATGTCCTCGTTACTGGCATCCCGCGACACGCCGAGAATTTCGAAGGGATCGGTTTCGTCGCCGGCGCCTAAGAAGATGGCCCTCATGCGCTCGAAATGGTGCGGATGGAACCCGAAGATCGCCGCCGTCTTCTGGAGGAACTCCAGTTCCTTGGGATGCACGTGGCCATCGGCCTTGGCGATATGGAAGAGCGCTCCCATCAGTTCCTCGAGGACGGCCGGATCATGGGAGAACATCATCGCCATTTGCTGGGCATAGGGTTCGAACCCGGAGGCCTCTTGGCGGGCTTCGTCGAACAGCTTTCCGACATTGCCCATCTCACCCGGCGGAATGTGAAACAGTTCCTTGAAGGCATCGACCTCGTCGCGGGTGACCTGGCCGTCGGCTTTCGCCATCTTGGCGCAGAGCACGATGACCGCGGTGGTGAACGCGACCTGGCGCGCGTCGGTACCGACCGGACCGGCCGACGCCTCTTCCTTCTGGCGGTCGACGACATGGCCGGCGACGGCGCCGAGAATGGCGCCGACCGGCCCGCCGATGGCAAAACCGGCGACACCGCCGATTACTTTTCCCCAAATGCTCATGGTTGTCCGTCGAGATTGGTCTTCGATGTCCGCCGGATCGGCGGAAGGCCTACAGATTAGCGGACCCGACGCGTCCCGCAAGCGGCAGTTTCAGGGCCGGGTTCTTGGCGTCGACGCCGAAGGTCAAGCCGAGCAGGTTGAGCTCTACCCCTTCCTCGGCGCTGGCCATTACCCCCAAGAGACCGAACAGCGACACCTGAAATCCGGTTCCGCTCGGCGCCTGCGCATAGATATCGCCGTTCGGCAGGTAGTCCTTTCCGATCGCCGTCGGCGGCAGATCGAGCTTAAGTTCGGGGACGGCGCGCGCCACGTGAGCAGTGAACGTATTCGAGTTGGGACCGGGCCATACGCGATATTCATCATTGTAGGGATAGTCCAAGGCGGCCTGATGAATGCGGGCAATGATCTCGTCGACGCCGTCACCGCGGATATCGGCGATGGTTTCCGGTAGATTGCCGAACCAGCGTCCGTCGGGCGGTCTGTGGGAAACGCTGACCGCATTTCCACCGTGCCTGACCCGCCAGCCGATCACCTCGTAGATGGTGAAATGGGCAGCGTCGGTGGGTTTCACCGCGATCCAGGTGTGAACCCCGAAAGTGCCGCGCCAACCGTAGGCCCGGGCCGCATAGACCTGTGCGATCGCTTCCGAATGCTCGAAGGGGTCCGGCGCGATGCCGGCACTTTCGCGGCTCGCCGTCCGCCAATCAGCCATCGACGCTCTCGCCGCCATAGCGGCAACGACCGCGGCCAGCACGAGCCCTACCGTCAGCAGTCCTAAGGACTTTTTTCGGCGCATCCATTGCATCTGGTCCTCCCGATCGACGCTACGGATCACACCAAACGCCGATAAAGTGGCCGCAATAAGGCCGGAAGCACATAGATCGGAAACTGGGCCATGGCGAAGTAGATCCGGATGTCCGGATCGACGTTCGCCGGCAGGACAGCCAGGATGATCCCGGCGTTCCGGTTTCCGCTGACGAAACCCAGCGTCAAGGCTTCCGGGCGTCCCCGTTTCCAGAACAGGGCCGCCGTTGCCAACTGCAGACCGACGTTGGCGATGAACCCCAAGGCGACAGCTAACAGCACATGCGAAGGCCTCGCAAGTAAAACGGCCGTGATCCCGTCCATGATGGCGATGGCGAAGACGGTTAACAATATGACCAGGGTTCCCTCGAGCCCCTCCTTCCATCCGGCAATTTTCGCTGCTCCGAAGACGCGCCGGATCACGGCCGCTACCAACAAGGCCGATCCGACAAGCACCGTCAGCCGAGCGATCATTTCGATCGCGCTGATGTTCAAATCGATCCCCAACAGCGCGATCGAAAGGACCGGCAGCGTGAACGGCACGATGAAGGTGGCGCCGATCATGACGACCAAGGCCAAGGCGCCGTCGAGGCCGATCATCAGCGCCATCGCCGGTACCGACATGATTGGCGCGCTCGCCGCCACCATAACGATCGCCGCTTCGAACCCGGGGGCCAGGTCGACTGCGCCGACGATCAGCCGCAAGACCAGAGGTGCGGCGACCAGCATCGAGAAGACGGCGCCGACGACCAGCGGCCAACGCCTCAGGTACTCGATCACTCGTTCCCATTCGAGTCGAACCATGGCGATCACGAGCAGCCCCCAGACCGACGGGCCAAGCAGCGGCGCCATGACATGGGCCAGGTCCGGCAGCGCCAGGGCGGCGAAGATGCTCGCAGCCAGAAACGCCGGCGCATGTCGGCCGAGAAAACTGAGAACGGTGATCGGCATGTTGGCCCGGGTCCCCAAGAGATTTTCGACTATAGGCGGGAAGGCCTGATCGAGACCAGCGTGCAGACCAATTTTTCCTGGCATTTACGGCCGCGATCCGGGACTTTCGGCGGATGCCGGAAGAAGTTCAAACCATCGTCGTCGGGGCCGGCGTCGTCGGCCTCGCCATCGCCCGTGCTCTTGCACTTTCGGGCCGCGAGGTCGTTATCCTCGAGGAGGCCGATGCCATCGGCACCGGGATCAGTTCGCGAAATTCTGAGGTGATCCACGCTGGCATTTATTATCCTAAGGACAGCCTCAAGGCGCGGTTCTGTGTCGCCGGCAAGCAAGCCCTTTACGAGTACTGCCGGACGCGGAATATCGCGCACAACCGCATCGGCAAGCTGATCGTCGCCACCGAAGACGCCGAAGTTCCCGCGCTCGATGGCATCAAACGCCGTGCCGAGGCCAACGGCGTCGCCGACCTCCGTTTCGTCGAGGGTGCGGAACTGAACAAAATGGAACCCAACATCCGTGTTTCGGCGGCGTTGTTTTCACCGTCGACCGGCCTCGTTGATTCCCATGCGCTCATGCTGTCATTGCAGGGCGAGGCCGAGGCCGCCGGCACCATGGTCGCCTTTTCCAGCCCGGTCGTCGGCGGGCGCGTCGAAGGCGGCCGCTTCATCGTTTCCTGCGGCGGTGCCGCCGACATGGACGTGGCGTGCCGCGAACTGGTCATCGCCGCCGGTCTTGGCGCCCAAGGAGCGGCCCGAAAGATCGCCGGCATACCCCCGAAGAGCGTTCCGCCACTCCACTACGCGAAAGGCAATTACTTCGTCATCTCCGGCAAGAGCCCGTTCAATCACCTGATCTACCCGGTTCCCGTTCCCGGCGGATTGGGAACCCATTCCACGCTCGACCTCGGGGGCCAGACGAAATTCGGCCCCGACGTCGAGTGGGTCGACGAGCCGGACTACGAGGTCGATCCGGCGCGAGCCGATAACTTCTACGATGCCATCCGCCGCTATTGGCCGGACCTGCCGGACGGTGCCTTGCAGCCCGGCTATGTCGGCATTCGACCGAAATTGGCCGGCCCCGACGCCGGCAAGTACGAACAGGATTTCATCATCCAGGACGCCGCCAATCACGGGGTTCCCGGCCTCGTCTGCCTTTACGGGATCGAATCGCCCGGTTTGACGTCTTCGCTTGCGATCGCCGATCGGGTATCGGAAATCCTCGGGGGACGGAAGTAGCGCGATGGCGGCGTTACGCGTTTCGCACGCAATAAGCCGTCACCCCTCCATCCCCTTCCAAGATCCCGCCATCTTCCTGAACGTCTCGACCTGTTCGCGGCGCTTCTCGTCTTCGGCCGACCTCTCCTCGAACTCCAAGGCATAACCACCCTTGAACTCGCGGACGACACGGCCGCGGAGCGCCGATTGGCCTTCCATGTGGAGTTCGACAAACTGGTCATTGGAGAAAAGCGGCTGCGATGCATGGACGGCGGCGCCACCTTCGGAGATATCGTGCAGGACCGCATCCTGGCGCCCGGCGTCGCCGGTGACTTCCGCCGGAACATCAAGAACGTATCGCGGGAACTGACGCTTGTTGGAGCCATCACCTTCCGGACGCCGTGGGTCGGTTCTGGCATGGTCAATCGGCGGGATCGTGGCCCAGGGGTCTCTCTCTGCCACTGCTGCGTCCTTCAACCGGAAACACGTTCTCCGAGAATACGGGCATACCGTTCGGTGTAAAAGCCCCAAGCTTCCGGATTGATGAGCCGGGGTGGTCGGCGCCCTCTGAAAACATCGACCCACTGACGGGCCGCCCACTCGGCCATGTTGCGCAGGCAATCCGAGGTGACGCCGGCGTTATGGGGCGACACGATGACGTTGTCGAAGTCCAATAGCGGGTGCGTACTGGGAGGCGGTTCCGTCTCGAAGACATCGAGCCCGGCACCGGCCAGAGCCCCTCCGTCCAACGCCTTTTCCAGTGCGGCTTCATCGTGGATGCCGCCGCGTGCCGTGTTCAGGAAAAACGCCCCCGGCTTCATCATGGCGAATTCCTCGGCACCGATCATGCCGCGCGTCTCGTCGGTCAGCGGGCAATGCAGCGATACGAAATCGGCCTCCCTGAGGACCCGCTCCAGGTCCGCCGCTTCGGCGTGGCGCTCTTCGAAGTCACGCGGCGTGATGTAGGGGTCGCTGGCGATCACCCGCATATCGAAAGCGGACGACGCCAGCGCCGCCAGCCTCCGGCCGATGTTGCCCAATCCGACGATGCCGAGGGTTCGTCCGGTCAGTTCATGGCCGGTATAGTCGAAGCGGTCCCAGTCCCGGACCGGCCGCCGGATGGCATTGTCCGATTGAACGATCTTCTTACACAGCACCAGCATCATCCCGATGGTGTGCTGGACGACGGATTGGGCGTTGGCGCCGCCTTGGTTGACGACGAGGATGCCGGCCTCCGTGCAAGCGGCAATATCGACCATGTCGTAACCGGCGCCGGAGGAGGAAATGCAGAGCAGATTGGGGCAACGTTCGAGGAAGGGGCGGTCCGGATGGAACGCCCGCAAAGTCTCCGTGCTCGGCAGCAGTTGATACCCGTGGGCCGTTTCCAACTTGGTCCAGATGGCATCGGATGGAGCGTTCTGGGTCAACGTTTGCAGCTTGATGTTGCCATCGGCACCGATGATTTCCGGCCCGATCGGATCCATCCATTGCTCGAAGTGAACGAGGTTGCGCACCACGCGCTGCGAATCGCCGCCCATCGTTATCCCGCTCCTGTCCCTTTTGAACCCCTGGGGCCATGGTTCTAGCTCAGACCCCGGCATACTGCCACCGGCAAACGGGAAATCTGTTGGGAGTCAAAGGAAAGAGCCCGAAGGGTTCACCCATATATTGTAGGGCTATCGCACCAGGAACACTATATATGGTTTACCTGGGTTCGAGAAGCGGCTACACTACCCGTCAATACGCGATCCGAACCTGAGAAGCCTTATGGCCATGTTAAGACGATTGATACAATCCCTAGCCCGGTCCTTGGGGCTGCGCCGCAGGCTGAGACCCGCCCAGGTCATCCGTTTCCCGCCTTACGCGCTCAGGTAAACGATCTCTCCAGACCCAATCGCTCTCGACTAGGGGCTGACCGGCCCCACTTTTTTTGGTTATCCGCACAGGGATCTGCTCTGTAGCGTTAAAGGGAAGTCGCCGTACGCGCCGCTTGATCGTAGAGACCCGATAGAGCCCGCAGGAGGTCGGCCATGTTTCCGACCTCCGCATTGGCCTCTCCCAGCAGCCGAAATGAGTTTACCAAGCAATCCTCTCGCACCTCGCGACAGCGCTGGCACGCCGAGGCGCCCGCATCCGTCGTCGAGAAAACGTTCTCCTTGCCGCTCTTGCGGCTCGCCACGAGATTTAATTTAGCCAGCTTCTTGAGCGAATAGCTCACCAAATGGGTATCCTCAACATTCAACACCAAACAGATGTCGTTGAGTTTTTTCTCGCGATCGCGGTGATTGACCGTATGCAGAACCAAGACGTCCAGGGGGCTCAGGTCGGGCAGTCCCGCCGCGGCAGCGCAGCGTACGATCCAGCGCTGAAAAGCGTTGTTGGCGATCGTCAAGCCGAACTCAAACTCGCTCAGCTCCGCCGCTTCTTCGGAAACGAGGTGCGCCGAGGAGACGATCGGACCGACATTTCGCTGCGGACGGGTTCTCTTCATGGCACGAATCCTTGGCTAAAGCCTATCTCAACGAGCTTTAGAGAAACCACCGGCGAATCTAAAAGTCAATATTTTATTGACAAATTATCGATAAATCATCCTATATAGCGGGTGAATACACGTGCGATAAGGCCCCCGGTGAAGGTCTCGCCGGCTTCCATATAGGACCCTGAAAATCAGATGAATGACATTCAAACACAGCCGGCATGGCAAATCTGGATCGATCGCGGCGGCACCTTCACCGACTTGGTCGCCCGTCGGCCAGAGGGAAACTTGGTGACCCACAAACTGTTGTCCGAGAACCCCGGCCAGTACGACGATGCGGCCCTGCAGGGTATCCGCGATCTCCTCGGAATCGCCAAAGGCGACCCCATCCCAGAGGGCCGGGTTGACGTTGTCAAAATGGGGACAACGGTGGCGACCAATGCGCTACTGGAGCGCAAGGGAGACCGCACGCTGTTCGTCACTACGCGGGGCTTCGCCGACGCCCTTCGCATTGGTTACCAAAACCGTCCCGATCTGTTCGCCAGGCACATCGTGCTTCCCGAACTGCTCTATGAACGGGTCGTCGAGGTCGATGAGCGGGTCATGGCCGACGGCGCCGTCCTCCAGGAACCGGACGCCGAACAAGTCCGTGATGACCTGAAACAGGCCTTCGATGACGGCATTCGCTCCGTTGCCATCGCCTTCATGCATGGCTACCGCCATACCCGGCATGAAAAACAGGTGGCAAGGATCGCCGCCGAGGTGGGCTTCACCCAGATTTCGGCATCCTACCTCACCAGCCCCTTGATGAAGCTCGTCTCGCGCGGCGACACCACCGTCGTCGACGCCTATCTGTCGCCGATCCTGCGCCGTTACGTTGACCGCGTCGCCGCCGACCTGACGACGGACGACGGAGAGGGCACGCGGCTCCAATTCATGCAGTCGAACGGTGGTCTCACAGACGCGCTGCTGTTCCAGGGCAAAGACAGCATTCTGTCCGGTCCCGCCGGCGGGGTCGTCGGCATGGTCGAAACGGCGGCCATGGCCGGTTTCGACAAGGTCATCGGTTTCGACATGGGCGGCACGTCCACCGACGTTTCCCATTACGATGGTGAATACGAGCGCGCCTTTGAGACCATGGTCGCCGGCGTACGCATGCGCGCGCCCATGATGCATATCCACACGGTCGCCGCCGGCGGCGGTTCGATCCTGCATTTCGACGGATCACGGTTCCGCGTCGGACCCGATTCCGCCGGTGCCGATCCCGGACCGGCTTGCTACCGGCGCGGCGGGCCGCTCGCCGTCACCGATTGCAACGTCATGCTGGGCAAGCTTCACCCCGACCATTTTCCGGCCGTTTTCGGCCCCCGTGCCGACGAGCCGCTCGATGCCGGGATCGTCCGCGAGAAGTTTGAAGCGATGGCCCGGGACATCGCGGCGGCGACGGGTGAAGATAAGACGCCTGAGGAAGTGGCCGAAGGCTTCCTCAGGATCGCCGTCGAGAACATGGCCAACGCCATCAAGAAGATCTCTGTGCAACGCGGCTACGACGTCACCGAATACACGCTGAACTGTTTCGGCGGTGCCGGCGGCCAGCACGCCTGTCTGGTCGCCGACGCGCTCGGCATGACGAAGGTCTTCCTGCACCCGTTCGCCGGCGTGTTGTCGGCCTACGGCATGGGCCTCGCCGACGTTCGCGCCCTTCGCGAACGCCAGATCGAAACCCCGTTCGGCGAAGACGCGGCGCCGCTTCTGGCGGCCGCCTTCGAGGACCTAGGGTTGGATGCGAAAAACGAGGTCCTGGAACAGGGCCTTCCCGAGTCCAACGTCGACATCGTCGACAAGGTACATATCCGTTACGAGGGTACCGATACCGCGCTTATCGTTGGCCTCGGGGAATTTCCCGCCATGCGGGACTCGTTCGAAATCGCCCACAAAAAGCGCTTCGGTTTCATCGCCCCGGACCGCAAGCTGGTCATCGAAGCGGTGTCCTGTGAGGCTGTGGGCAGGTCGGAACGGGCCGAGGAAACGGCGGCAAGCGGGGGGCCAACGGTCGAAGCCGAGTCGATCGACGAAACCCGTATGCACACGGACGGCGAATGGTATGCGACGCCGATCTACCAGCGCGACGACATGGTGCCCGGCCAAAAGATCGACGGCCCGGCAGTCATCATCGAGGCGACATCGACCAATATCATCGAACCGGGCTGGCAGGCCGAAATGACATCACGGCGCCACCTGATCCTGACCCGGGTCAAGGACCGGCCGAAGACGGAAGCGATCGGTACCGAAGCGGACCCGGTGATGCTGGAAGTATTCAATAACCTGTTCATGTCGATCGCCGAACAGATGGGTGCAACCCTCGCCAACACGGCCTATTCCGTGAACATCAAGGAACGGTTGGATTTTTCCTGCGCCATCTTCGACCCGGAAGGCAATCTGGTCGCCAATGCGCCGCATATGCCAGTCCACCTGGGCTCCATGGGCGAGTCCATCAAGACCGTCATCCGCGAGAACTCCGGCACCATGAAACCGGGCAACGTCTATGCTCTGAATGCGCCCTACAACGGCGGCACCCACCTGCCCGACGTCACTGTCATCACACCGGTCTTCGACGCGGCCGGGAACGACATCCTCTTCTACGTCGGTTCGCGCGGCCACCATGCCGATATCGGCGGCCGTACGCCGGGTTCGGCGCCGCCGGACAGTACCACCATCGAGGAAGAAGGCGTTCTGATCGACAACTTCCTTATGGTCGAAGAAGGGGTGCTGAGGGAGACGGAAACCTTCGATCTGTTGACCTCCGGTCCTTACCCGTGCCGCAACCCGGCCCACAACATGGCCGACCTCGGCGCCCAGATCGCCGCCAACGAAACCGGCGTCCAGGAGGTGCGCAAGATGGTGGCGCATTTCGGGCTCGCGGTTGTCCAGGCCTACATGGGCCACGTCCAGGACAACGCCGAGGAGTCCGTGCGCCGGGTCATCGATGTCCTGAAGCCCGGATCCTTCACCTATGACCTCGACAACGGCTCTCAGATCAATGTGGGGATCACCGTCGATCGGGACCGTCGCGAGGCGACGCTCGATTTCACCGGCACCTCGCCGCAAAGCGCCGGTAACTACAACGCGCCAACGGCCGTCTGCAAGGCCGCCGTTCTCTACGTATTCCGGACACTGGTCGACGACGCGATCCCGTTGAACGAAGGCTGTCTGAAACCGATCAATCTGGTGATTCCGGAAAAATCGATGATCAGCCCGGAATACCCGGCGGCCGTCATCTCCGGCAACACGGAAGTATCGCAATGCATCACCGATACGCTTTTCGGCGCGCTGAAGGTTCTCGCTTCCTCGCAGGGGACGATGAACAACTTCGTCTACGGCAACGATACCTACCAGAACTACGAAACCATCTGTGGCGGCACCGGCGCTGGTCCGGACCATGACGGTACCGATGCCGTGCATACCCACATGACGAACACGCGGATGACCGATCCGGAGGTACTCGAATGGCGCTTTCCTGTGCTGTTGGAAGAATTCCGAATCCGCCGTGGTTCCGGCGGTGCCGGCCGCCACAAAGGCGGCGACGGAACGGTCAGGCGCATGCGCTTCCTAGAAACGATGACGGCAACGACGCTTTCGTCTCACCGTGACACGGACCCCTTCGGCCTAGAGGGCGGCGGCGCCGGCGCGCGGGGCCGCAATACCGTGGTCCGCGTCGATGGAACCGTCGACACGCTTCACGGCAACGACGAAACCGAGATGAAACCGGGCGACGTTTTTGTCATCGAAACCCCGGGCGGCGGCGGATTCGGCGAGTATTAAGCTGGAAACGACGTGAAAGGCTATTGGTACCACTAGATTTCGTGGGACCTTCTGGTCGATTCCCGCTCCATATAGTGGCCTTCTCCGCTGGAAAATCAGAAAAATCTCGCAAAATATTGAAAAATAACGGTTATTTCTTCCAGTCATCGGTTTGACGCGGAGTCGGCTTGGCATTAGACTGGCCGAGTCGCGGGGGATGTCGCCGGAGGCTCGGTCTTGACCAGATTCTGGGGTGTTTGGATTGGCGTTGCGAGCCTATTGGCATCCGCCTTTCCATTCGACGGCCATACGGCTTCGCTGGAACACGAACTCGCGGGTCTCGTGATCGACCATCCGGAAATCCGATCCGCCGCAAAGAGTCTGGAAGCCCAACGCAAAGAGATCGATATCGCCAGGGCCGCCTATTTCCCGAGCATCTCCTCGACAAGTGAGAGCGGTCACGAGTTCGTCGACAACCCGGCCGAGCGCAATGCCAATGACGGCCAAAACGGCAAGGCATCGAGCCGCACCGCTTATTCGCAAAACCTTACCGTCAGCCAAAACCTGTTCGATGGATTTCAATCGGAAGCCGCTATGCGCACGGCGCGTCTGAATAAAGAAATCGCCCGGATCTCCCTGGAAAACACCAAACAAAACACGGTCTTCGCCGGCGTTCGCGCCTACGTCAATGTCCTGCGCCAGAAACGTCTTGTCGAACTGGCCAGGGAAAACGAGGCGACGATCCAACGACAACTCAATCTGGAAGACGAACGGGTGCGACGCGGTTCCGGCGCCGGTATCGATGTTCTGACGGCGAAGTCACGCCTGCAAGTCTCGAAAGAACGCCGGGTCACCTTCGAGGGCGCCCTGAATGACGCAGTCACGCGTTATGCGCAGACCTTCGGCCACGCGCCGAACGTGGATGCGATGATGGACCCGGTACCGCCGGTCGAACTGATCCCGAGCACTCTCGAGCACTCAATCGAAATCGCGCTCAACGAAAACCCGTCGCTGGAAAATGCCGGCGCCACGGTTGAGGTGGCCCGAGAGAGGCAGAAATCGTTGCGCGGTGAACTGTACCCGTCGATCGATATGGAGGGTCAATTCAACTACGAAAAACATGCAAACACGGTCATCGGCACCCGGCGCGATTACTCCTTGACGCTGAGCGCCAGCTGGGACCTGTTCAGCGGGTTTTCGACCCCCGCTTCGATGGCGCAGGCGCGTTTCCAGTACAGGGCGTCTCAGGACGACCGCGACCGGATCCGGCGTCAGGTCATCGAACAGACGAAACTCTCCTGGCAGGCCTTGTTGACCGCCAAGGACCGCCTGGAGCTGCTGGAAAACGCCGTCAACATTGCCTCCGAGGTGTTCGAATCACGCAAGAAATTGCGCGAGGCCGGCAAGGAGACCCTGCTTACGGTCCTGGACGCGGAAAACGAAGTGAACTCCTCACAGATCGATTTTACGTCCGCTTCCTATGACGAACGGATCGCCGTTTTTCAGTTATTGCTGGCCATCGGACGTTTGACGCCGAGTTATCTCCAGCTCACGCCTCCCTAATCCGCCGCCGGCAGCACCCGGTGACAGAGTTTTTCGTTTCTAATACATGTTAAAGCGTGTAAACTTCAGGAAAAGGGGCAATTGCACCTAACCATAATGAGTTGGCTTCGCGTGGAAACTGCCGGTCATCGACGGCAACACCCGAACGGCCGCAATGAATGGATGGGCAATTGGCAGGGCATCGGTTTCGTCCAGCCAATTCGAAAGCTCCAAACGCTGGCAGGAATTGGAACGGCAATCAAATGAAACAACATTTGTTGATCGTCGAAGACGACGAGATGGTTCAAGCCTTGTTGGCCGCCTACCTGCAGCGTGAAGGGTTCTCGGTCAGTCTGGCAACATCCGGAAAAGAAATGCTGGCCTGCGTTGATAGTGAGAAGATCGACATGATTCTTCTCGACCTCGGCTTGCCCGACGAAGACGGCCTGACACTGGCCCGCCAGGTGCGGGCGCGTTCGACGACACCGATTATCGTTCTTACCGTGAGACGGGACAAAAGCGACCGTTTGGCGGCCCTGCAGGTCGGGGCCGATGACTACATGACAAAACCTTTCGATCCCGAGGAACTGATTCTGAGAATTCGAAACCTCCTAGAACGCGCCAAGTCCGGAACGGCAAGCGCCGCCGAGGAGTATCGCTCCGAGGTGTTTCGGTTCAACGGCTGGTGCATGGACATCTCAGCCCATACGGTCACCGATCGATCCGTCTTCCGCCCAGGTTCCCTTTACGCGCGCCGAGTTCAATCTCCTCGCGGCCATGGTCAAGGCTCCCAACCGCGTGTTGAGCCGGGCCTACCTGCTCGACGCGATCAGCCAGGACGCCGATTCACCGACCGACCGCCTGATCGATGTTTTGATCAGCCGCATTCGCAAGAAAATCGAAACCAACCCGCGCCAGCCTGAGATCATCACCACGGTTCTCGGCTGTGGGTACAAATTCAGCGCCAGTCTCGACTGAACCAGGCAAAAAAATAGGGGCTTGAGGAAACCCTCAAGCCCCCAGTTGGGAGGCGCACATCAGACCTAAGTCCGATGCGCACGGAACGACCCGTGAATACCTTTAAAAAATCTCTTTCATGCATAACCCGCGTTATCGCGGCAAAGTGTCCTCGAAAAAGTTTTTGGGGCTGTCCTAGCTAAGCGAGATGCTTAGGCTAGGATTGCAGGATGTATGCGAGAAGAAGCCGGCTCAGTGGTTGGAAGCGTGATCGTTTGATGGAGCACTTTGTGGCGGCGACGACG
>Ga0056114_1000235_pt1 | contig 16768 bp, 18 predicted proteins | sample WorMetHERISLAND1_FD_77005 | JGI IMG/M metagenome (GOLD analysis project Ga0056114, IMG submission 77005) | Marine gutless worms symbiont microbial communities from Max Planck institute for Marine Microbiology, Germany - Olavius loisae HERON... ...
AGGGTGGGGTCATTGGAGAGGGCGTGTCCCTCCCATAAAATTTTTGATATTTGGTCATAGCAACTCTTAATTTTGCAGAATTTTGCGTTGCCGAATTTGATATCTATTGTATGTCTTATGCAGGTCAATTACTTGCCAAAGTCTGTCCGCATACTCAGTCAATTAGATTAGATCAGTCAATCGGGCATCTTCGTTTGTTTCTACAAAGTTTGATGCCAAAATTTAGAAGGGGGCGGATCACGTGGCATACCGACCGAGCCTTGTCACTGGCTGCTCCCGTGCGCAGTTTGGAGCGGAGTTGCTCCAGCTCTCTCTGCGTCTGCTCCGCCTGCTCCGTCTGCTCCTCCACGTCTCGCTGCAGTTTGCGCTTCTGAGCCGCTACTCTAGCCATCTCTTCCTCGTTCTCATCCGCCTGCCTCTTCATCTGCTTCAGACGAGCACCCGCCTTGTCCGCCTAGAAACAGCAACCACTCAGACAGACATGATTATAGTAGCTTAACTGCTGAAGTGACCTTTAGAGGAAACCCATGGTTATCGGAGACCACATTCGATAGAGGAGCTAGTGGCCTACGATTTTGGATTTGGAATAGTCGACCATTGTAACCGTGCATCGATTTCGCAATGTTTCTTAGGTACAGCGACTTATTAGCCCAAAATGGCGCAATTTTTATACCCCTCGTGTATTTGAAGCCCCTGATAGGGGTGACCATGTCCGAAATTCGTAGAGATTAGGTTGCAGAAAACCAGAATGATGGGGCTATCTGGCAGTGAAAAGAAAAGATTCTGACGACATGCTTAGCCATTTTCAAACAATACCAGCATCATGTGAGAGACGGACGGACAGACAAAACAGAATTGCTATATCAATATTGCAATCAATATCGGCGGCAGAGATCTATGGGCAGAAATTATTTCAATAATGCGCAAACATTCTGTTAACCATGTGCACGGATTCTGACGTCCCCATCATTGAACACGCACTGTTTTATGCGAGTCTTATGTTCAATCAAGTATCGAGTTTCGAGTATTAAAACTCGAGTTTCGAGCTTTAACTGAATAAGCAGGAAACATCGAATACGCCAATTTTTAATACTCGAAACTCGAGTTATTAAACTCGATACTCGAGTTTTAATACTCCAAACTCGAGACTCGAACTTTAGCAACCCTCGTTTTATGCAGATATTTCTCATCGGCCAATACAACCAGAGCACGAGTGTCGAAAACTAGCAGGGTGTCGGCAGCACCTCCGGAGGCAAAAGAGAGTGAATGAGACATGTAAAGGTGTGTAACCCTCTACATCGGGAATTCAGTCTGGAAGTGACATTTTTGCTCTACTTTAAAGATATTAGACATAACTGCTGTAACAAAGGGGTGTGACTGCCGATTTAAAGGGCCCAAAAATTAGAAGAACAAAGGGGCTGTCAGCTCTTAACTCCAACCGCACCATGTAGGCTACACGAAAAATTCTCCGTTCTGTTATTATCCGTTTCTTGCAATCTGTAATTTCAAACAATTTGGTTTTTACGTCACAAATCGCAATTTTCTGTCTATTGTTAATGTTAACTCATCAGTTTTAAACAGTTTTAAACGTTCTATGTGTAAAACTGATTTCTTATAATTTCCGGTACATACTAACTGAAATTCTTAATGCTTTTCTGTTTTCACAAGTATTATTGGCGGTCACTGCAGCACAGAGTTGACTGTGTAGTTCATCGTCTCCACGAACGTTTATTCTTGTTTACTGTAAAGTTCATGCGAACAAATTAAATTATGTAATGACCATGATGAACTTTCGCGAACAATGACAGTCCACAGAGAGAGTGTACCAATCAATCTCAGAATCTGTCTTAGACAACAAAAACTATCGCAGATAACGAAGGACCATGTGTCAGCGGCACATTACACTGGGCGTTAAGTAAAAGCCGGAACAAAGTCAGAAAGTCTCCGACTTCCATAGGAATGATGTGTCGCCGTTAACACAGGGCTTGCGCTACCGCGCAGCCTGTGATAAATTAGGCTATCTGCAGTTTGACGATATAAAGTGCACTGTTTTGAGATATTCGCCTTTGAAAAGTACCGTGACATTGAAACCGGTTTATCAAGCAATAATTAGCCATGCACACCTCTGTTTTGTACTGCTCCGCCCTGGCTCTCTCTTCTTCCACTTGCTGCACGTACTCTTTAGACTTCTTTTCCAGTCGCCGATTCACCTTGCTCTGATTCTGTCGCTCTCTGTGTTTACATACACTGACACATTAATGGCCATTTTCCGAGATTGTTGGTACTGTAATTCCACAGACAGATGATATTCATGACCCTTATTCTCTAAAGCTGGTCTACGAATTTTATGCATCGTTCATTAAATTGAAATCATGGTTAATAGATGATTGAAACGATGGAAAACTATGACAAAAAAAAAACAAATTTCTCACTTTCAGTAGAATTTTACGTTATTTACTTTGAAGAGACAACTTAGAACAACTATATGATTTGGAACGGATTAACGGTACAGTAGGCTTACTGATAGTCATTAATCTATGTCAAAACAATGGGAATTTGAGAAACCAGTTCTAAGATGAAATGAGTCAGCTTTTTAGTGCACGTTGAGTATATCCAAGAGATGTATCAGCGGGCATGGCCACCTGGGCCAGTTGCAGCAGGAGTAGTAAGCCTAGTAAGTAGTAAGTATTAGTTTAATGTCACACTTGGTGATAATCTTCGCAGCCAATCTCATGATTGTGCAAAACACCCAAAGTCGCGAATACCGACAAAATTGAATACCGCAAATCAGTTTGTTCGGCGTCTCCACCTCCGTGAACCAGTGCAATCTTTATTCTATATTTTAAATTCAAAAAATGAGAGAGAATGAGTTTTCATGACAGCGACCTTTCACAAATCAAGTAAATGAAATTGAATTTCCGAAATTACCGTAAATTCGTCGCCGAGAATTAAGAAATTCTCGGGAATTCCCGCCGGGAATTTTTGGGATGCCGGATTCCCGGGAACGGGAATTCCCGGTGGCCTTGACCCAAACTTCTCAAACACTCACTTAATTTTGGCTGATGTCTACAAGACTAAACACAACGACAACCAATGTAAATCACTAGACAGGAAAAACTACAAACATGTGCATAAGTCTCATGTGAGTCAATTTCCGCCTGTCTACAACCACCGCCGTCGCCATTTTATTAGTGTTACGCTAACAATCATTTTACCGTCCCCCAGAGGGTAGAAGGCTGAGTTGACCCGAGTTGGTGGTTGGATACCTGGATGGTTCACACACCGCAAGCAGTCACCCATCCCAGTATTCATCCGACCAAACGTGGACTAAGTACGTTGATCGAGACCAACGCGAGCACCTATAAGTCAAGACGTATTGAGTCCAAATCAGTCAAGAATCAGCCGGATCATCACTAGCCTCAATTCAGTCTCAAGCTGTTCCTCGAGGTTTGCGATCTTGCTCTCGAAGGCTTGCTGTGAGGCCTTTGATCGTGCTTTGTACTGTGCTTCCATCTCATCCAGCTTCGCTCTCAGTTCCTTGTTCTGACGATCAAGAAGCGCACGCTTCGCTTCCAGCTGCTGTGCTTTAGAACGCTCCGTAGCCACTTCGGCTGTCAGTTGGTCAGCCTGCAGTACACAAAACCGCTGTATCATTCTTCAGCCAACAATACCATCCACAAACTCCACCACTCTTCACTAAAGAAATGTAACAACTGCAACTTCTGATGACCTCAATTTGAAATATTGGCATGTGCCTCAAATTTCGGAATAAAGGAAACTAAGCACAAATATCCGCTAGTTGGCGGCAGAAAGCAGTTGGCCACTATTCCCATCCGCCCGACTGTCGCATGCCTAACAGCAACTAGTGCAGATCCCAACTATTTCATTCTGCTGACCGTCCGCTGTTCTGTTATAATAGATGGCCACATATCGTGCTGACCATCTGGGCCGTCTTTTGTTGTATATTCAGCAATGCAATCCAATGAATAACACAACTGTTAGCACTCGGTGGTTTCAACTAAATTGTAGAAAGCTCAGGTGTTGGTCAGACAACTGATCATGATGACAGTTCTCAGTAATTGACAAACGTGTCAAAAAATTAGGCAGAAAATGTCCCTTTTTTACTCTGGTGTGTCCTAATATTAACGTATACCTCTTATTTCACCTTCAGGGTAAATAATAAATCTAACATGCTATTTTGTGTAAGATCACAAATTTTCATGGATACCTAAATTCCATTGGAGATAAAAAACAAAACATGAACTAACATACCTTAGCTGCTGAAACAAGGGTACGTGAGACAATCATACCTGAGCTGATAAAAACAAGCACACCTGAGCTGCTGAGACTATAGTATACCTGGGCTGCTGATTTTCTTGCCTTTTCACTCATCTGCTCCAGTTCTACATGCTCTTCATCCATCTCCTCTTCTAACTGAGAAACTCTTGCCTCAAGCCGACGTTTTTCTTCAACTAATGAGTTTCTACCAGCAAACGGCATTCTTTCATTAATATTCACTCACTGTTGAGTATTGAATTAGAATATTACTGTTAAAATACGAAACAGCTGCAACATACAGACATTATTGCACTCAAATACAAGAACGCTGTTGCATCCAGAAAGAAACACAACAAACACTAAAATTCTTCTGACAGTGCAAAGACAATAATCAACACAGAGTACTTACTTTGACATAAACATGAGCAAACGTATGACATTTACAAGGCGTAAGACCCATGCATAGCAGAGTATATTGAGAAGATTCTGGGCCAGAAATCTATTGTTATTTTAGATGGGATTTTTATTTGGTGCAAAAGGTGGGATTTTTATTTTAAAAACTTAGTTGTGAATGTGATCATTAAAAAGTCTAATTTTAATTAGCTGTTAGCTAATATGAGACATTTTCCGATATTTATAAAGGTTTGAAATAGCTAAAGTGATCCTCGAGGCTCAAGGTCATTCAAGGTCGCCATGCTATTTTCAGACAACCTGTATGACTTCTAAGTTCTTGCTGGTACTTTGCTGTAACTAAATAACAGCTATTATGATTGTGGATGATCCGAAGCAAAACTTTATACATCAGTAGAAACAATGCTTTTTGTGCATCACTTATGAGATTATGATTACTTTCCTAAGTGACAAAACTAACACTTTGCAGATGTTGACTCTGGCAAAATTTTCAGTGGCTGAAATAACTACAAAGATCAGTCAACATGACTGGCAATGTCACTGTTGATTAATCACGTAGTATACACAGTAATGCAAACCTAGCTGAGCTGCTAGTGTTGAGTTCCTCAAGAAGGTCATCTCTTTCAGACTGTGCAGTCTTTCGAGCACGTTCAGAGCTGGCAAGGTCGGCCTGCAGTTGAAGAAGTTCGGCCTCCGACGTTTTGATCTTCTTGTCCGCTTCCTTGGCAGCGTTGATGGCCTCGTCACGGGCAGCGGTCATCGCCTCCACGTCAAGTTGAGACTCTTTCAGCTGAGCCTTTGCACCACAAACCACCAACACCACTGCATATTCATGATATGCAGTGATACAAACTTATGGTAAACAGTGACAGGTGCCCAGATGGATAGATAGATAGATATCGGAAATTTATATAGCGCAATTTCATGCGTACATCTCTATCTTAAGAGTGCGCCTAAAACACCAAAACCGACCGACATATCACGAAACTCAGTCGGTAGTGAGTAAGTTCCAGACCGTTGGGCCCGCAACAGAGAAAGCCCGATGATCGAATGTAATTCGCCGACAGTGCGGTACAGTCAGCTGATGTTGGTTGAATGATCGTAGTCTTAGTCTACAGAACTTAACAGAGTCATGTCACATATAAATATGCACAACTGCCATGGTGTTTCACATACAATAACATTTGAGCCTTACTGACAAATAGCTGTTAATTTTATTCAATCTACTATAGTTTTTGGTTTTTGTCATCTGACCTGCTCACTTGGTGAACACGTGAAAAGTTACTGGTAAAAACTGAAATACAAATTTCTTAAGCCATGAAATTTATTATTTATGCAGAAATAGTACAAAATTACCTGGAGTTTCTTGAGTTGTTTAGCGAGATCTTCCTTTGCCTTGTTCGCAGCGTCAACCTCATATTCCATAGACTTGAAGTCGCCTTCCAACTTCTTGCGTGCTGCAACTGCTGAAGATCTTTGTTTCCTTTCTTCTTCCAACTCCGCTTCCATGTCACGCAACTACCAGATACACACAACAGAAGTTGGAATTTGTAGCTATTAGAGAAGAACACAGAATTAAATTGAAATTGGAAAATTATTCTTGAACATAGCTGAACACTAAATCTGTGTTGGCGACATTGTCACTCTGTGGTGCACTGTGCAAGTTAAAACAATATTATGATCTGTGTGGCTTTGCACGTGGATGCAGGGTTGGAATTGTCGGGGGTTTGGGGGGTCCCCCAGTTCATGTCTACAGACGCTCATTTTTGGGAGAAAATCGGCCTTAAATTTCAATCCCTGGGCAAAATTTCAAACATTTCGGCAGCTGACCCCCAGTTCTTTTAGGTCAATTCCAACACTGCGTGGATGCACAATGAAGACTGTTTAGTCATCAAACCCGTTACAACTACCGACAACAAAATTATGTAACTTACAAGCAACAAGTTCCGACATCAGAAAGTCGTACGTTTAATACAATGCACTCTGTATTACAGTCGTTATTCTCACATTACAGTTGACACCATCTACCTCACGCACAGTTTTACTAAGAGGAATGTTATTCCTAACTTTTGCTTTTAGCAACACCCAAGACATTATTATACTTGTAATGCAGTTAGTTACCCAGCCAAAAGAGTAATAAAAATTAGCTAGAAATCTACTTAATTACAAGTAAAAATACTGTCTTTTACTACTTCGTTACAAGTAAAAGTATTGCTAGAATTGCGTAGGTATTATAATGCGTTGCTTTCACTTCCTTTCATAACAACATTACTCATTAGGGACAGGAGGACAATGACGTTACTAAACGCTGTATCTGATGGTTTCTCATCTGAGTTGTCGTGAAAAAACTGAAAAATGAGAGTTCAGTTGAGCTGAGTATGGGTTAACGCCCCCACTCAACACAATATAAGTGATTTTTGAAGACGATCTTCTCAGCGAATCTCTTGAATGGTGCAAGAAAGTTGATCGACATGTTGTGACGTACCTGTCTCAAGACTGCTCTCTTCCCTTCGTCGGCTTGTTCGTCTCTTGCTTGAAGTTCACGATCCAGCTGGGTCTTTAGAGCTTGCATGTTCACCTCCAACCGCAGCTTGGCGTCCTCCATCATCTGAAGCTGGTCCTCCAACTCCTCGATCTGAGTCTTCTGTTCTTCCAACGTGCTCTCCAGTGCTCTCTTGGCTTTCTCCAGTTCATGAACCTTCGACCAGACATCAAACATCAGTCACGTGATCCATGATAAAGAACCTGTCAAACACTAGATATGATACATCGCAATTTGTATTATTAACAAACTAATACTAAACTTTTGTGACTGACATGTAACGTGTGTTTTTAGTGTGTTTTTATCTTGTGTGTTTTTATCTACTGCCCTGTAAATAGTTTTCTCTGTCTGTTTTGCTACCATGTTTATTGGTGAAATAAAGCTTCATTCATTCATAAAGTTGTGCTTAATCAAAACTTCACATTCTTGATAATTTCAAACTAGTATCACTACTGCCACGGATACAGTCATATGGTTTGTTAACCTGCCTAGTTTACAGCAGTTATAGTAAAATGTGGCCAAACAACTGGAGCAAATTTTACATGCTGTTGCCCCAGTCAACCATGTGAACAACATTGCCTTTCCATTGTAAACAGCAAACTGTGCATTGGCGAAGTGTCACTAGACAGTGGCATATCTGAGCGGTAGAGGCAGAGAGTGGTGTGGGACTAAGGCAAGCACTGAAGTCCATCAAAGCAGGCAAAGTTTTTAAATGTGATGACAGGACAATGACCGTTGAGTGGTCACAAACTATAAAATTAAATAAATAGTAGTATTTTAAAATTTCATGAGTTTCCGTGATACAAAAATTAAAATAAAACAAAATCTTGCCATTTGCGATTTTTTTGGCCAGGCCTGAGCACTACAAACAGTACATGCTTGCTTGCCTGGTCACTGGACACTGGATGCAAAGGGCAGTGATATCTTTACAAGCTTTTTTGCCGCACCCTGTGGAAATGTTGTAAAACTCACGTTCTTGCCAGCGTCATCCTGTGACGACATGAGGTCATCAAGCTCTCGCTGCTGCTGCGTTCGAAGTCTCTCTGACTCCGTGAGACGATCCTGGAGCTCTTCAAGCTGCCGTGTCAGGCTTAGCAACTTGGTCTCTTTTTCACGACTGTCCCTCTCCAGACCATCCTTCTCCACAGCCAGCCTGCCCATCACCATCATTCAATACTACAATGTGGAACGACCTCAAGACAATAACTGCTGCCTACTGCAGTCTTCGTATTAAACAAGACACGAAAAAAAGAAAACAAATAAATGTAAACAATTCGTGTCATCATCCAATACGATACGATACGATACAATAGAAGAGTTTAACGTGAAATTTTACATCGTGCTCTCCAGTAATGTGCACAAACTTATAAACTTATAAACTTCAGTAAAGATAAAGCAATTTCTGCAACAGTGTCTAACTAACACTTGAAATTGTTTGTTCAATTAAATGCAGCATCACTCAGAACTGTTGATCTTAATGGGCTGAGTTTTTGAATCGTAACAGCAAATAAAAGGAAACTGCACTATGCACAGCGAACTAACTATTTAGATTACCCTCTGATCTTGACTTTTTGAACCTAAATTCAGTCAGTTTCAAGGGAAGAAGTACTGCTGTACAGCAACAAGTTTCTATTCATTCCAATCAAGAGTTCTCATTTTATCATGCTGCATAGATACACATAAATACACAGACAAAAGCATATCAGTATCCCCGTCTACATAGTGAACGTGGATATAACAGTGCTCACGTGTTCAAGTTTAGACCGACATACACTGTGTTCAGAAAAAATACCTACATACAATTTTCTATATATCCCAAAATCATGTGTTAATTTATACAAAAATTGCAGCAGACAAAGAAGAGGATTTGAGGATGCTGCCAATGTAAAAATTAAAATTAAATTTTATTGCAGCCAGTGACTTTATTTTTATGCATTCTGTGAAAGCGAATCAAATTCTGCCTAACGAAAACGGTGCTGAAAAGTGTCTAATTTACAACTCTGAGATGCGAGTTAACAAAAGCCACTGAGACATGGATAAACCCAGATACTGCAACCGTCTCTATTCACCGTTCACTGACGGCTTTCTCTTCAGCCAAACTCTGGTCAAACTTTCTCTGCTTTTTGTCAAGAGCAGCCGACTTGGTACGTTCACTCTCCAGCGCCACCATCATGTCGTCCAACTACATTTAACAGTCTCACGACAATGAAATAAACTTTATCAGTAAAAAATATAATACATACAGTAAAATGCACAAATATTTAGCATGCACATAAATCTGACATTTACTGAGTGTTTCATATCTAGTGGCTGTCACAAGCAGAGACAGCATACCAGAACGATAAACATTTGTTTAAAAGGCTAAAGTTCTTAATGGGAAATCAAAAGACAGAACTACTGTGAGACACTTGCCGTATGGGATCATACAATGTTACTTGCCACCCGACATAAGCAAACACATCCTGGCTTAACCCCAGCCAGTAAGGCTGGCACTCGACTTACCTACTCACGAGGGATGGAAGGCTGAGTTGACCTAGATGACTTGATTACGCCCCCGACTGGAAGTCGAATCCGCGACCGCTTGATCGAAAGTCCGACGCCCTGACCGCTTGAAGCACGACAAATAAAAGAGATGCAAAGTGAAGAGGTTTGATGACCTCTGATTGTATTTTCTTCTTCGACTTGTTGAGCTTATCATTGTCGCTGGTCAACGAGTCAATCGTCTGTTGACGAACATCAAGCTCTTGCGTCATCTTCTTCTTCGTTTCCTCATATCCCTCAACACTTTGAACTGCGTCGTCCAATTTCTTCTTGTAGTCTGCAAGCTGCAAATACACAAGCAGATCTGCCCCATGAAGAGAAATTATTTCAAAGTATGTTGTCACCCCATAAAATAACAAGTAAATCGCCCCGATTGATCGAGACGGTAAGATAGTGACATCGTGCGGCGCCTTCCAGAGCGTTGTGAGACGCCATAGCTAGAGCGCCTACTGATACGATACGATACGATACGATAGTAGAGTTTAACGTGGACTCGAAAGCTGAGTATACAGCTTAATCTAGCACACGTAGATATTGCTATGTGCCGCTAGATATGTGCTGGTGACTGACAAATGGACAAACGGATGGATGAATGGACAAACCTCATCATCATTCTAGTAGACAGAACTTTCATTAGTTCACTGGTGTTTCACCCAAATCTTACGTCGTGAAAACTCTAGGTCCCTCCACATCAACTGACAATCCCAACTTCTGCCATATTACACAGCCGGAAGCTGATACTCATTTTACCGTCCCATGAAGGCTGAGTCAACCTAAATGGCTGGCTACATACCGAGATGGTTTACCCGCCCACAGACGGTGACCCATGCAAATATTAACCCGGCCAGGCGTAGAGTAACTACGTTGATCGAGACCAACGCGTTACCACTAAACTCGACTAATTCAATAGTAAATACAGCCATCACATCTTAACACACTGGTGACTACACAGACTGTAACATCTATGTCATAACATCCAGGAATGCAACGGGTGAGGTAAAGTTTGGTGTTGAGACCAAAGACATAACGTTAATGAATTTAATGAAACTTGATGTCATCAGTCATCTACCATAAAATAAGTAAACTTTTTATTTGCTTACTTAGGGCCTACCGTATTTAATGGATGAAAAGAGCACAACCTGAGCAGAGAGAGACGCAACTTTTGTTTCAAGAGTTTTCTTCGAGTCTTCTTCTTCTTCAATCTGTTCTCGCAGTGACGTCAGTTCTTCCTCCGCCTGTCGAACCTTGCCCTGGGCTGCAAGTTTCTGTCGCGTTTCCTCTGCCAATGTCTCCTGAGTCTCGGCGAGTTGGCCCTCAAGAGCAGTCACTTGCTTGTGAAAACTTGACGCTTTACCGTCGGCATTTTCAAAGCTGGACTGAACTGATTCCAACTCCGTCTACACAATTCAGACTCCTGGAGCAATGTGTGTTTATGAAACAGTCTAGGTTTTTACGTACAAAATTTAGGTTTTTTAGGTTTTTAGGTTTCTATATACTGTAGGTTTTAGGGATTCTTAACCCTTTGACGCCCAGTGTTGCCATATGGGTACTGATATAAAGCATCCTGTGCCAAACCGGGTTAAGCCGTCATTTGTAATTTTTGACATCCGGGCACTCTGACGCTCAGGGCTGAGCGTCAGAATGCCCGGATGTCAAAAATTACAAATAACGGCTATGGCAACAGTGGACATCAAAAAGGTTTTCCTGTTTTCCTCAGATTTTAACTTAAACAAAGGAGCAATTAATCTGTTCGACTAAACTCTATACACTGAATGTTCCAAATATAAGTTTAGCAAACAAATATAAACAGCCATATGAACAGCACAAATCGCAATTCATATTTCAATATAATTCTTATTAAATTATTAACTGCATGCAAGGCTAAGCTGATCATAATGTCAGCTTTTCAGTTCACGTTTAACTCTCTTATCGTACGGTATTAAACTTTATTAAATAAGTTAACCCCCCCCCAAAGAAAAAAAAATAAAATGTTAACTTTTACAAAAGAGTATTTTAAACCCACTTCAACAGCCTTGGTGTGTGACATGAAATGCTCAGAGCTGTGGAATATAACAGTCTGAACTAAAATGGCAGTGCATATCCTGCCCTAAGGTTCCCTCTCCCTTAGGTGCAGGATGAGGTGAGTTTTACTCCTGAAAAACATTCCTCTGCCATTAATGTGCGATTGTGATAAATGCACATAACGTGACCCTGGTTCATTTTTATCAAATATTTTCACCATACTCCTGCAGAAAATCTATTGATTATCATGCCCGCCCATTCTGTATTAACACTGAAAATCACATGCTAATCTGTCACCAAATTTTCAAGACATCTTGTTCACAAACCAATAAACTGAAAGGTGGGCCCCTGCCCACCCCTTGAACTGCAGGCAGAACTAATCATCCAGCTATGGCCGGTGATGTTCAAATTCTATAGTTGTAGATCAAAAGATTTCAGCACAAAGACAGGGGTAAGTGAAAAAATTAATTAAAACTCAGTTTATTTCAAAACATGCCTGCAACTTAGCAGCTTTGTTGCTGGCGTCAGACTTTGCTCTTTCCGTTTCTGTCAGCCGTGTCGTCAACTCCTGCACTTGTTGTTCAGACTGCTTCTTACGTCGTTCCAAGTCCTGTCGCGCCGTGGCAGCCTGATCCAGTTCAGACGCAAGGTTGGCCTTCTCGGTCTCAAGAGCTTGTTTGGCTTTTTCCAGCACCGACTTGGCCTAAAAATGCAAAGATATGCGGTAGTCAGTGTTACTGTTACAAGTGCCTACAGCACTTGACGCGAGCGTTGATCTTTTCCAAAAGCATCAAGCTCAATTTCACCAATATGACATCACGACATTTACGAGGAAATACTACAGAAAAACTTCAAAAAACTCACGCAGGACTTCAAGAAAACAGTCGGCTGTAGTTTAATTTTCTCCTTAAAAGGGAACGAACTTGATGACAAAACAAAGCATAGAATGAACAAAGGACACAGAGGCGTAAACAGAATTTATCGTACGTAATTATCCCTTTGACGCCCACTGTTGCCATATGGGTACAGCTATAAAGCATCCTGTGGCATCCGTCATTTGTAATTTTTGACATCCGGGCACTCTGACGCTCAGTGCACTCTGACGCTCAGGACTGAGCGTCAGAGTGCCCGGATGTCAAAAATTACAAATGACAGCTTAACCCGGTCTGGCACAGGATGCTTTATAGCTGTACCCATATGGCAACAGTGGGCGTCAAAGGGTAATCATCTCATCAGATCATCACCTTCTTGGTCTGATCCAGCTGGTCGTTGGTCTCATCGAGCTGTTGTGTGTACTTGTGTCTTATCTCCTGCACTACGGTCTCGTGGTTCCTCGCCTCTTCGTCCATCAGTCTCTTCAGCTCCGTCACTTCCTGCTCTCGCTTGCTACGAAGGTCCTGAGCCGCTGCCGTCGTGTCCATCGAGTCCTCCAGTTCACTCTTCAAAGCCTCCAACTCCTAACAGATAATCGACCAACCGAGACAACCGTTAGAACCAGAGAGTGATTTGTAAGTAAGTAAGTAAGTAACGAATAAAGCGCAAAAAACCTGGTAACGGTATAATGGGTGTTGGCGTTACCGGAGGCTAGAAAAGTATACCAAGTATACTGAAGTGTGGAAGTGGCTTTTTTAATAGTATGTCTAAAGTAAAAAGACATAATTTCAAGCATTGGGCTATGTCAGCCCCTGGGGCTGGAATCAGATAAACAAAAGGGCTGTTGTAGCAATGGCTCAACAACCTCTTGTCGACTCGGACCCTCGTTAAACATCAGAGAGTAGCTCCACATCAGTCACATAGTTTCATTGTAATACATTATAATAACTTTCATATCATCATCACCATTAAATCGGCTGCCATACTTAGACCCCCAAGCCGACGCCGTTAGCCGTATTCGCCGCCGAATTTTCGTCCGCCGAAAATCTCCCGAAAAAGTTCGGCTATAGCCGAATACGCGAACGCGATACGCCGCCACTTTTCTTCACGTAAAATCGGCCGAAAAATACGTAATTCGCGAATTCTGTGCAAGTTGAATCGATTGTTTTCAACTGCTTGGCTGGTGGCGTACAGCAAGTGCTCTAGCATTTCAGCACAGCGCTTGCATCGTGTCTGTTTCGTGCATGACAATTATACGTTTAAGTTGTGAATGTGAACTTGTGACAGACAGTCCTTCTCTAGTTTTTTGCATTACATGTATGTGCAAGCCGCATTTAAGAAAAAATATCGGTAGTCAGCCGAATTTCAGCCGTATTTTTTACTTATCGCGATAATTCGGCCAAACCCAATATCAGCCGAATTTTTTCCCAGCTATCCGTAATTTAAAAAAAAATCGGCTTGCGGGTTAGGCCATACTGACTGGTCTGTGCATACTTCTCCGAGGTCTCGCTTCTGTCTCTCGACTTTGCTTCTTGCTGTCTTCTCCGACTCGAGATCTTCCTGTATCTCCTGCAGCTGGTTTTCCAGTTCACGTGAACGCTTTATTGCAGTTGCCTTCTGCGTTACCTCCTCTTCAACCCTGAAACCAACGACACGAAAATTAAAATTCCCACATGTTTCGGACACGATGCCATGTACAAACAGTGTGCTTAATTTAAAACTGACAGGCGGCTATCTTATGAATCAATCAATTAATCCGAGTTTATTTCAAGCGTAGGTCTATAGCTGCTCAATAAAAGATACAGAATAAAAAGAGATAAAAGAAAAAGAAACAACTAGTACACACGTACAATTAAAAAACCATTGTACATTCTTGTTACGCGACCTATTTCACTGCTTGGAAGTTGGAATCAAAAACAACAAATCACGAAAAGAAAACTAAAGACATAGAAATAGGCCTACTGACGAGTTGTAATTTCTTAATTTATTATTTTATATATTTGTAGCCAGTTTTTATTGCCAGCGTGTTAATTTGTATTCATTCTCTGTCTCTCTGTCTGTCTTTCTTTCTGTCTGTTTGTGTACTGTGTGTACGAGTTTCATAATAATGATAACCAAAACTAGAGTGAACGAACTTGTTGAGTGCCTGCTGCAGCTCCTCCTCTCGGCGGTTCGTCATTGCCTGCAGGTCGTCCAGCTGTGAAGTCTTCTCCGCCAACTGCTCACGAGCCTCAGACAACTCCGCCTCCAAGCGTCGACGAATCTTCTCCAACTCCTGACGCATCTGAAACGTCACAACAGCGACACAGACTAAACATCATCAGTTCACCATATCAGCATATCTTACCTGTTTTCATGTAGGCCTACTACTCATTGGTTTAAAGGCCAATTTCCATGTTGTTCCTTGATCTCGAGACTCAAGTACTGGGTGGCGCGAAAAACCTTCCAGGCCAGTTGAGTCTTCCTCGTTGATATCAACCAAGCAAATATGTATCACCCCGATGGCTCGAGACGATAAGTCCCCGCCCCTAGAAATAGATGTTGCATGTTAAGTCTGGCACCGCGATGCAGCTGCCATAGCTACAACCGATACTGCTACTGCTACGTGTCATTGGATCTGTGCTGGCAAGAGACACACGGACAACAGCATCGCCACTTACAGCCCCTTCACTATATGAGCAGAGCTTACAAAACCACTAAATGTGAATGTCATCCTTTATCGATCAACAAACAGACTTCAGAGGAAAGGACGGAAGACCGTATATAAGCTGCAGCATTTTAACTCAATTAAAACGTCTATCACTGGTTCACCCCTTAAACTATGGAAGAACTGAGCGCGATCCCATGGATATTAACCTTATTACATGGAGATAAAAAGTTATTCCACTTTGCTAAAGGTAGCCACTACTGGAAAGCAATCGGATATTCATGCAAACACAAATATTTACGTTTAATGACCCATTTCCACTGCAATGCAGACAGGTGTTAGTTTAAGTAATTGAAATACCGGTAAGTTTTTAAGTTTTGACCAGTCAAGAGCTAGCACCTCCTGTTCTTTCTTCAGACGCTCTTCAAGCTCGGCGATGATTGCTTCATACTTGTTCTTCGTCTTGCTCAGCTGTTTGGCTCGTTCTTCCTCATCACCCAACAGTGAAGTCAGTTCACTGACCCTGTCCTCAAGAGTCTTCTTCTCCTTCGCCACCTTCACTCACCAAGTCAACACAAGTTCAAGTTCAACCAGTAATTAAAATAATTGAAAGTAAGTCAAGTCAAGTTAAGTAGCCTTTAATAAAGAATGTGACAAACGCACAATCATACATTATAAAATACAATACATGGTGCAATATAATGTAATACAATGCAATGTAATGTCAAATATGCAGTGAAAAATATAAACATGTAATTAAAATGTGTATACAAAGCACAAAACACATGGTATAACAAAACACATAGCACAAAAAAATATCTGAGAGGCTTTGAGAAATGTTAATATAGTGGTGCAGACTAGGAGTGAAGTGGCTGGGGCTGGGAGCTGGGGAGGAGGGAGAGTTAAAGAAACTTAAACCAGTAAAAGCCCATATATAGCACAAATATGCGAAAAACATATCCACTGCAATGACTGCAAACTTTTGCAAAGTGTGTAGATTCAACAAGTGTGTTTTCAAGTCACGTCAGATCTTAGCATTAAAGTTAGAAATTTGAAAAATATGAATACACCATTTTCAGAAAAAATGACTGTAACAGTCGGGCCCGCTCGTATTTTCTATCGACCATTTTCGCGTAGAGCGACCTTTGACCGGTCGTTTTCTGGGACGTTGACCGCCGCGGTTCACAGTTAGTTTCTTTGTCTCCGCGCTCTCGTGCTGTGGCCTATAGCCGGGCCGGTGCGAGAACTGCATGTGACTGAGCTGTCAGGTGCGCGTGAACGAGCGAAGTGAGTGAATCAGTTGAGTTGTGAGATTGAGTTGAGAAGTGACCGAGATAGAGTCACGAGATAATTTGTGAGAGACAGCGGCGTAAAACGTTCTTGAGATAGTAACTGTGAGACGGTCGTGGAACCGAGACACAGTCTGATTAGTAGGGTGAATGAAAGTAACCCGA
>Ga0056114_1000236_pt1 | contig 16745 bp, 16 predicted proteins | sample WorMetHERISLAND1_FD_77005 | JGI IMG/M metagenome (GOLD analysis project Ga0056114, IMG submission 77005) | Marine gutless worms symbiont microbial communities from Max Planck institute for Marine Microbiology, Germany - Olavius loisae HERON... ...
ACTACTCGGAGAAAGCCGGCGCGCCTGAGCTCCGCAATGGCTCCGCGCGCCGGCTTGTTCCGGCATCGAACACTATGATATCAACCCACGGACTCACCCCGTAGGTGGATGCAAGATGGGGGGGAGGTCACAAGTTGCGCGGCGCGTGCAGCTTGAACAGGAACAACTCGCCCGGCTGAAGCGCCCGGAAGTTCGCCGCCGAGGGTGCCCAGAAATTGACCTCGCCCAGGTCCGGCTGCCGCCGCAGCATCTCGAACCAGTCTCCGTCGGTGACGGCGATGACGAGGTTGATGCCCATTCACAAATTCTGCGTTAGTTCTTTAAGGGCAACCTTGATTACGTTTTCACGCCAGGGAACGAACCGGGACAACAATCTTTCCTGCTCCTCGTTATAGAAAAAGACGAACCCATCCTCCGTTACAGGCACGAGTGCCATTCGCGTTTGCCCCTCTTCGTCGGTATCCCTGAACTCCAAGAAAGGTGCACAAATCAAGCTGCCATTGAATGGTTTACCAATACCGTGAACAGCGAACACAAGCTGGCCGCGTCGTGACCAGCGCATGTTCAATGCAACCCATGATCTATACTCACCCGTATCTGCAAAATATCCGATATGGCTCTTAGCGTTCTCGATGATCTGCGCACGAAAATAGTGGTCAGTTTCTTCTGGGTGTGACCGAGAGACAAATGCGCTTGCGTCGACCAACACTCGCTTGAGAGCGGTTTCAACATCAGGAGCAATTGCCCCCAATCTACTCTCAAGGTCTGACTCTAGGACTTGCGCATGATCGAAAACCGATCTGAGTTCCTGCAGCTTATCTGCGGCGATTTTGTCAGCTGCTCTTACAAGTCCGCCAAGCGCTGCCGCAACATCTTCCTCAACCAACAGCGCCTCGGAAATCGCCGTTGCTTTGCGGAACTGGGTTATTTGTGACTTCGCGATCAAGTCGATTAACTGCTTCAGGTCACCTCTATCAGCTGCTTCCAAGGCGTCGAGATAGATTGGTTTTTGATTGCGAGTGACGACAAGCGGAAATAAGCCGTCCTTCACAAGCACGAGCGAGGCGATTGCGCGAGCGACACGGCCATTGCCGTCCTGAAACGGATGAATCTGCGTGAAGCGGTGGTGGAACCACGCTGCCTGTACCTCAGCCGACACATTCTTCGCCGTGTGATCGGCATGCATTGCGACCAGCCGGTCCATTTCGGAACCGACGTGTTCAGGTGGACAATAGAGGTAGGTTACGCCGGCTCTCACCGGTTGGTTGGTTTGCGTCTTCCACTGACCCTTTATTAACGGGACGTTTACGTGACGCCCGTGAGAATCGAGGCCTTCCGTCGTCTCCTGGCTGCGCAGCAAGGCGGCATGCAGTTCTTTTATATAAGAGGCAGACAGGCTCCGATCACTTTTGACAAAATCGAAGACACCGTCGAGCACGCCCTTCTGGTCACGAAGCAACTGGATCACATACTCACGCGGCTTGTTCGTAGAGCCGTGACTAAGGAGCTCAGACTCAAATCCATGCTCGATTAATGTTTGGGTGACACCGCGTTCGATCTCGTAGAGGTTTTCTATAACGCCAGTTTCAATTGCCCACTCACGGCTCAGCTTTTCAGTGAAGTCAGACAACTGAGCGCTGCCTTTTAGCCGTTGTCGCTGATCCGTCCAGATTGCCTTGATCCCCGGAATTTGGGAGGTGCTCAAATCCTGCGGGTCCGCATCCAGATCGGTGATGCCTGTGTCAGGGTTCCATATGGTTTGCGTCGATACGTCGTTCATCGGGAAACACCTATAATTTCAAGATTGAAGTCATGCCGCAGCCTCCTGTTCCTTCGCCGGCGTCAGCGCCTCGTGCAGCAGGGATCCGAGAAGGCGCTGGCGGGTGGTGTCGGTGGTGGCAAGGGCAGCCTCTAGCCGGTCGCAGAGGGCCATGAGGGCGTCGACCTTGGCAACGATGCGGTGTTGTTCGGCGAGGGGGGGGACTGGAATCGGGAGGTCCCGTAGTATCCCAAGGTTCAAGCCTTTATATGCAATCCCACGCAAGTTATTTTGGATGTGATCCCAGAAATAGGGCGAAAGCATCAAATAGACTAAGAAAGGCCCGGAGAGTTCGCTTGCAATGGGAATGACGGCCACCTCCCTAGCTACGTTATGGCCCCTCAGAACACCCGGCACCAGCGCAACGCCACCGAGCGTTCCTCGGATGTTGATTACAATCTCACCGCCCTCTAATCGTGTTCTGGCGTAATCGGCTTCGATGGATTCCTCGACATTTCTAACGCCAGATAGATCGATATAACCGGGCCTAACATCGCTGCATCGCAATGTCGGGATACCGCCCGATTTTGGTTCAGGTCCAAGTTTAATCACTCCGTAAGAGATGCTGCGATCTGGATCAAGAATCTGCTGCACCCTCGTCCATACCCAACCTTTGGGGCAATCAAATAGAGTGTCGGAAGGTTCCTGCTGTGGCGAAGAGCGAGCCTTTTTCCTCTGGGAGCCACTAGAATGCAGTCTATTGATTATTTCCAAGGCTGGTTCGTCCGCTGGGTCCTGCTCCACCAGCTTGCCGCGCACCGCGAGTTTGAGGATGGTCTGGTGGAGTTGCTTGATCTGGTCGGAGCGGGCCGTGAGCGCGGGCAGTGCGTCGAGGGCGAAGCGGGCGTGGGTGGAAAAATCCGCTGGTTCCGTGTCGGGCGCGGTCAGCCGGGCGAGGCTGGCGGCGGTCAGCCGGTCGCGGGTCGCCTCGCGCGCGGTGCGGGCGGTCTCCAGCCGGTCCAGCAGCGCCATCAGTTCATCGACCTTTGCCACGATCCGCCGTTGCTCGGCGAGGGGTGGGATCAGAACGACGTGGTTCAGAAACGGGCCGCGATTGATATGCGTCATCACAAGCCCATGCGCATGCTCGCTGTCTGCCATCTCCCGAATTGCATGGCGGAGAAGCAGAAGCAGGAAATCGCGGTCTGTAAGGCCCTCGTGCGGGATGACACGGAATATGTGCTGATTCAGGACACATTCGCCACGGTCCCACTTGAACGCGTCCAACGTTGCGGACCACGACACGAGGAGATCGCCTTGGCGAACCATTACCTCGTCGGGGAAATCGCCTTCGGCGTAGTTGAACTCCTTCACCGGGTCGGTGAGGTTTTGTATGCGAATGATTGGAATGCCCGACTGCTTCCAGCCCGCCGGCTTGAAGGCGAGGCCGTTGATATAGAGGCCGGTGTCGTTCACTCGCGCCGCCATCCAGCCTGAGGGCACATCTTTGTCGATCTCGTCAGCCGAAACGGGATCGGTCTGCTTCCACCTCATCCGCTTCGCGGTTTCGGCCTGTGCTTTCAATTCTTTCCGGGCCTGCGCCAGAAGCTTGGTCGCCGGTTCGTCCGCCGGGTCCTGCGGCACAAGTTTCCCCCGCACTGCTAGGTTCAGCACGAACCGGCGCAGACCGGCGATGGCGTCGGGGGCATCGGCGACGCGGTCATACAGGTCGAGCAGCCGTTTTGCATTCATCGCGTCAGCGCCTCCACCAGGATCGCCTTCAGCTCATCGCGGATCGCCGTCACCTCGGTCTCGGCTCGGCCCAAGTCGGCTAGCAGTTCCTCCGGGTCGCCGTGATCGTCGTCCTCCGTATGCGGGTTCTTGATGTCAAGGTTGTAGCCGCGCGCCTTGACCTCGTCGGCTGTTACTTTCCAGGCGCGTTCGGTCTCGACGCGGCCCTTGCGTTCCGCCCCTCCCCACCAGTCGACGCAGTCCTGCAAATGCTCCACCCGGATCGGCTTGGTCATCGAATAGGCCTTCTGGCCTTCCGGGACGCGGTGTTCCCAGAACCAGATGTCTTTGGTTGGCTCGCCCTTTTTGAAGAACAGCAGGTTGGTGCCGATGGAGGCGTAGGGGCGGAACACGGAATTGGGTAGACGGACGACGGTGTGAAGGTTGCACTCTTCCATCAGGTGTTCCTTGAGCCGGGTCTTGACGCCCTCCCCGAACAGCGAGCCGTCGGGCAGGACCACGGCGGCGCGTCCGCCGGGTTTTAGCAGGCGCACGATCAGGGCGAGGAACAGATCGGCGGTTTCCCGCGTGCGGAAGTGCTGCGGGAAGTTGGACTCGATCCCATCCTCCTCCTTGCCGCCGAAGGGCGGGTTGGTGAGCACGATGTCGACCCGGTCCTTCTGCTTCCAGCCGATGTAGGGTCGCGCCAGGGTATTGTCGTGGCGCACGAAACTCGGGTCGTCGATGCCGTGCAGCAGCATGTTGGTGATACAGAGCATGTGCGGAAACTGCTTTTTCTCCATCGCCCTGAGCGCCGTCTGCATGGTTTGTTCGTCTCCTGGCTTCTTGACGTAATGCGCGCGCATGTGACGCAACGAACAGGTCAGAAACCCGCCGGTGCCGCAGGCGGGGTCGAACAGGGTCTCGCCCGGTCTCGGGTCGATCATCTGCACCATGAAGCCCGTTACCGCGCGGGGCGTGTAGTATTCGCCGGCGTTGCCCGCCGATTGCAGATCGTTGAGGATCTGTTCGTAGATGTCGCCGAAATGCTGGCGCTCAGTCAGGTCGTTGAAATCGACCTCGCTGATCTTGTTGACCACCTGGCGCATCAGCTGGCCGGACTTCACGTAGTTGTAGGCGTCCTCGAATACATCGCGCACCACGCGGCGGCGGTCGCCGGGTTGACTGGAAACCGAAAGGTTCTTCAGGGCCGGGAACAGGTCGTCGTTGATGAAGGCCAGCAGGGCGTCGCCGGTCATGCCCTCCGGGTTCGACGCCCAGGCGCGCCACTGGTAGGCTTCCGGGATCGGGGAGACATAGCCGTCGCGCATCAGTTTCAGTTCCTGATCCTGGTCGTCGATGATCTTGAGGAAGAACATCCAGCACAACTGGCTGATGCGCTGGGCGTCGCCGTCGACGCCGGTGTCCTGGCGCATGATGTTCTGGATGGATTTGACGAGGGTGCGGACGGACATGGGTCAGGCGGTTTCCTGGTAGAGCATGGCTTGCATTTCGTGGACGGCATCGACGAAGCCGTCGCGTCCACCGAACGCCTCGATCAACTGAATCGGGGTGCCCAACCCGGTGAACGGTGGAATGCGTAGCACGGCGGGGTCGTCGAGGTTAAGCACGCCTTCGTCGGCGTACTTGGCGAGCAGCGCATCGAGCACGGCGTGGGCCTGGTCGCCGTACTTGGTGAACACGTCGTGTTTCTTGACGTTCTCCGCTCGCTCGCGCCGGGTCAGTGGCTTAGCGTCGAAGGCGATGTGGCAGATGAGGTCGAAGGGATCGAGGTCCTTGCCCAATTCTTCGGCGATAGGATCGAGCGGCAGTCCCTCGGCCTCCAGTTTCTCGACGATGGCCTGCCTGCGCTGGGCGCCCTTCCAACGCTTGAGGAAATCGTCGAGACTGGCGAAACGTTTGCGTAGTGCCTTCTTGGTGAAGTCGCGCAGCGACTCCGTCACCAGCTTGCCGTTCTCGTCGAGGTATTCCACCCGCTCGGCGATGATGGTCGCGTCGACACCGTCCACATAGACCTTGCGCATGCCGCCGCCGGTAAGCGGCAGGCCGATATCGGGCAGACCGTCGACGATGGTTTCGTCCTCACCCGGATCCGGGGAGATGCCGTCGTCGTCGCCGGAGGGCGGCGCATTGTTGGGCGGCGTCATGGGGTCGTCGCCTTCGGGCTGATAAATCTGCACTGGCTCGCCATCAAAATCCGGGTCGGCGAAATGGCTGGTCGCGCCCCGGAAATCCATCAGCGTGAAATAGAACTTCCTTGTGTCCTCATGCACGCGCGTGCCGCGCCCGACGATCTGCTTGAACTCGGTCATGGAGCCGACCTCGCGGTCGAGTACGATCAGCCGGCAGGTCTGCGCATCGACGCCGGTGGAGAGCAGTCGCGAGGTGGTGACGAGGACCGGGTACTTGGATTCCGGGTCAATGAAGTTGCCGAGTTGCGCCTGGCCCTCGTTATCGCTGCCGGTGATTCGCATGACGTAGCGGTGGTTTTCCTCCACCAGGTCGGCGTTCTCGTTGATCAACGCCTGGCGCATGCGGGTGGCGTGCTCCTGATCGACGCAGAAGATGATGGCTTTCTGGAAACGGTCGCTGCTTTCCTTCAGGAAGGCCGTGACTTTGTTCGCGACCAGCTTGGTGCGGTCGTCCAGCACCAGGGTGTGGTCGAAATCCTTGGTGTTGTAGATGCGGTCCTCGACCTCGTTGCCGTCGCGGTCCAGTTGACCCTTCTCGGGGCGGTAGCCCTCGACGTCCCGGTCGACGTGAACCTTGATGACCTTGTAGGGGGCGAGGAAACCGTCGCGGATGCCCTGTTTCAGGGAGTAGGTATAAACCGGCTTCCCGAAATAATGGATGTTGGAAACGTATTCCGTTTCTTTCGGCGTGGCGGTGAGGCCGACCTGGGTGGCGGACGAGAAATAGTCGAGGATTTCCCGCCAGACTGAATCCTCGGCGGCGCTGCCGCGATGACACTCGTCGATGACGATCAGATCGAAGAAACCCGGCGAGAACTCCCGGAATAGCTTCTGCCGCTCCTCCGGCCCGGTGATCGCCTGATAAAGGCCGAGATAGATTTCGTAGGCGGTGTCGATCCGCCGCTTGCCGTTGATGGCCGTGGTCAGGTCCTCCGACGTGCCGTCGAAGCGTTCGATGGTTTTGGATTTGGTGGACAGCTTGGCCATAGCCGGCCCGAACGGGCGGAAGTCGTTGACCATGGTTTGGTCGACCAGGACATTGCGGTCGGCCAGAAACAGGACGCGCTTCCTGCGGCCCGCCTTCCACAGCCGCCAGATGATCTGGAACGCGGTGTAGGTCTTGCCGGTGCCCGTCGCCATGACCAGCAACACACGGTCGCGGCCCCTGGCGATGGCGGCGATGGCGGCATTGATGGCGTTCACCTGGTAATAGCGCGGGGTCTTGCCGCTGCCGTCGTCGAAGTAGTCCTGCAGCACGATCTCCTCGGCTTCCGGCGTCAGGCACTTCCAGGCGCGAAACCGCGCCCACAAATTGGCGGGCGACGGAAACGATTCGTTGTCCAGGGTCGTTTCCTTTTCCGGCGCCGTGGCCGTTCGGTCATGGAACACGAAGCCGTCGCCGTTCGACGCGAACACGAAGGGGATGTCCAGGGTATCGGCATATTCCAGCCCTTGCTGCATGCCGTCGCCCATGGCGTGGGTGTTGTCCTTGGCCTCGATCAGCGCGATGGGGATGCTGGGCTTGTAGTAGAGGATGTAGTCGGCGCGCTTTTTCTTGCCCCGGCTGACCAGCTTGCCGCGAACGATGATGCGGCCCTTGGTGAAGTTGACCTCCTCCCTGATTTGGGTCATCTCGTCCCACCCGGCCTTCCTGACCGCCGGGGTGATGAACTTGGTGCAGATGTCGCGTTCAGAGAGGCCTTTCTTGTCCATCACGTCCCCCTCTCCATCCCGCCGGGCATTCTGAGACGCCGGCCTTCCTCCTCGGCGACGGCGGCGTCGATGAAAGCGTTGCAGTCCTCCAGTTCGCGCCGTGTCTCCTCGACCGAGCGCCAGTCGACGGTGGCGGTCCAGCGCTGGGCGTAGTCGAGCATGCGGATCAGAGGTTCCGGGCGGCCGCTTTGTGACAACGCCTTCAACGCTGAGAGATGATTGGTGCGGTAGACGGTCGGGATGACGATGCGCTCCTCACCAGCAGCAACCAATTCCGTGTTCATCATGATCCGCGCCGTCCGCCCGTTGCCGTCGGTGAAGGGATGAACCTCGGAGACCAGGAACATGATAAACACGGCGCGCTGGAACGGCGCCTCCAGGCTGCGACAGAGTGTGAACCCCTGCTCCAGGGTGCCCGCCACCAGGTCGGGGGCGACGAAAACGGTCGATCCTGCCCGGTTTTCGGCCAGCTTGAATATTCCCGGCCCCTTGTCCGGCCGGCTTTCCATGATGGCGGCGTGGCGGGCTTTGATAAGCCGGGTCAGGTCCTCGCGATCAACGGGTGTGCGGCCCATTTCACCGGCGTCGGAAACAATGCGCCAAGTGCCAAGCACATCGTGGGCATCCTGGGGGCGCTCGTTGGGGATGACGCCGCGAAAGACGATGTTGGCGGCCTCCTCGACGGCGAACTCGGTGCCCTCGATGAAGTTGGAGAAATAGGCCTCGTAGAAGGCAAGGGTGGCATTGCCTTCGGGGCCTCGGTCCGGGGCGATGCGGGCCAGCGGCGGATGGTCGCGCAACGCCGCGTGCAGGGTCTGAAACAGCGCCATCCGGTCCGGGTCGAACGGCCGACCGGCCTGGCGGGCAATGGCGGCGGGCGCGGTCAATTCTGCCTCGCGGGTGCCCAAAAGTGAGCCGATCAAGGCGTCGAGATCGGCCGCCCCTTCCTCCATGTCGAGCGCTCGTCTAACCGTACGGATTTCGTCGCGCAGGCGGTTGGCGACGTCCTCCCCGGATCGCCGGATCAGGGTGTCCAGCCGTTCCTCGATCTCCTTGCGCGGCAGGGTGCGGCCGACCAGGCCGCTGCGCGTGCGCGACGGGCGCATGTTTTCCAAATAGGCCCGAGCCGTCGAACTGAGGAATAGGCCGGCGATGAAGGGACGGTCTGTCGCGAGCGGAGCAACACCCCGCCGAGGTCGCAGGGTATACCCCGGCAGCTTGATGTCGCGCCCCGTTCTGGAAACCAGACAGACGGAGCCATCATCGGCCGGTGCATTTTCCAGCGCCGTGCGGTCGGCGATCAGCGCACCGGGAAAATAACCGGCGACGATGGTCCAGAGATTGCGCCCGACGACCGCCTCGGACGGGTCGGTCAGGTTTCGAGTATAGAGCCGGGAGGCGAGCTTGCGCAGCCTGCCCGCCTTGACCGCGCGCGACACCTCACGGCTGATCGTCGTGTCCGACACGAACGCCTCGGGCATCTCGTCAATAGCCTTGGCAACGGAAATTTCCGGCATTAACGGACCTCCGGATGCGAGAATACGGAATATTTTTTGATTAAGGAAGAAATTTTGAGAAATAAAGTGATCGGATTCCGGATTCCCAATGGATTTCCAAAGAATCCGGACATTTTGCGAAACGGATCATTGTCCGTCCGCCACCCTTCGCAGGTCCTGGAGGCGCAACAGCATGGTCAGGGTGCGTTCCAGCTTGCGGTCCAGGTGCGTCTCGTAGCGGGCCAGGCGCGACAACTTGTCGGGATCGAGTGACTGGCCGAACGCCTGCGCCCGGATGAGCGGACGGTTTTCCAACTCCTTGCGTCGCTGGACGTACCACGGCCGCAGCTCCTTTTCGATAAACCGGCGGAGGCCTTTGGAATCGGCCGTGAACGGGTCCTCGTCCTCGTCGAAATCCTCCGGATCGTGCGAGAGCATGTCCTCCCACCATTCGCGGGTATCGGCGCGGAGCGCCGCGACCGCTTGCCCGTAGGCTTTGGGTTTTCCCGCATCCAGGATGGCGACGGCTTTGGCTGTCATGCCCTCGTCCTTGTCCAGATCGGAGGATTCCTCTGCCGTTTCCTCTTGCGTGACGCGGATCGCATCAACGACCCGCTCTATCTGCTTGCCGCCGTCCAGATGCACCAGCGCCGCCTTGACGGTGCCCCGATAGGGTTCGGTGGCGTCCTCAAGGCCGTGTTGATGGGCGGCCGCTTCGGCGAGCCGCAGCCGGCGCTTGCGCCACAGGATGCCGGCCAGTTCTTCGACCAGGTGCTCCTCGGTCGGCCCGCTCGGGCGATGCTCGGCGGCCAGGGACGCCACCAGGGCGGCGTATTCATCGGCGTCTTCCCAGGGCAGTACGGTGTAACGGGAAAGAACGCCGTGCTTGAGGGCGTTGAAACGGGTGATCTCGGTTCCGGCGGTCTCCGCCGGCAGGATGTCCCGGGTCTCGCTCATGGCCAGAAGGTCCCTTTCCGTTTGGGGTTGTCGATGCGGTTCAGCAGCTTTTTGGCGCGGATGCGAAAAGCGTCGGCGGCAATCCGTTCTGCTTCGTAGGCTTCCTCGCGCAGGCGTTCGTAGGTGCGCCGCCACATGCCCTTGGGACACGGCGGGAACGGCGACGCCATGCCGGGTTCGCCACCGAGGCGCATGCGGATCTTGTTGGCCCGCCTCAATGCCCGGTCCCACGCGCCTTCACTCTGGCTGGCGTGCGCCAGGCGATAACAATGCCGACAGAGGAAATAGCGCCCCAGCCCGTGCAGCTTGACGATGCGCCGGCCGCAAGGGATCTCGTTCACGACGCCGGGGCAGATGAAATAGGGCCGCGCGCCACCGAACCGACAGGGGACGCGAACGATGTGGACGGTCTCCTCCACGTCCTCCCAGTCGCCCCCGGCGATGCGTACCCGATAGGACAGGTGCAGCCGATCCTCCTCGGCGCGCAGGTTGATCGACGCCATCTTTTCGCCGTCGCGGGTCCATTGCCAGCCGCCCCACCACCCGGGACGCAGACAACCCTCCCGGTGCAGTCGGTTCACGTCGATGGAACGGCAGGATTCCACCGTCTCGCGCCCCAGACCCCAAGGTCGCCCCGATCCGATTCCACCCATCATGTGCTCCCGTTTTTTCCGAAATCGTTTGGAAAATCGGCCGGTTTTTCGATCCCCATGGCAACAAGGGCGGTGACGGCTTCGGCCTGCCGGGCTTGGTGCCACCCGGCCCAGCAGCGGGAGTGCAACCAGGCATGATCATGGGATTCCGTCCCGAACGACAACAGGGGGTCGTTGGCGATGTTGCCGCCTCCGCAGGCGAGGCATCCGTTGGGCAAGGATGTCTGCGGGTGCCGGTTCATCCATTCGGCGACACAACAGGCAAAGGCCTGCGCTTCGGCCTCCGAGCGCGGGAGACCACCGTCGAACCCGGCGATCCCGGCCCGCTCGTCGAAAAACTCCTGCCAGTCCTCCGCCGACCATCCGTCCTCACCAGGGCGAAGCAGGGCGATGATCCCGGCCTTCTTGCGAGACAGGGCGTCAAGAATGGCATCCGGCGGCGGAGACGAGGCTTCAAGAACCAAATTGTCGCCATGAAGGACAATGTCGACACCGGCTGCCCGCGCTGCGCGGAGGGCTTCAACCGCCGTCATAGCGTTGTTCTCCAGCCCTGACGCCCGTTTTTCTCCAGATCGGATTGAGGCGGATGGTTTGCGTCCGTTGCGTCCGCAGCGTCCGTTCCATTGGATTTCAATAGCTTGGCGCGAACGAACGGACACTTTCCACTATTCTTTGTGTCCGCCCTACCGTCCGCAGCGCCCATGACCGTCCGCATGGTGGTATCTCTGAAAGTGTTGGTTTCGCTGCCGTTCGGCGGGATCGCGGACGATACGGACGGTTGGACCCCGCTATATTCTGAATCGGCAGAATTTCCTTTGGCCGTTATGTGAATGATCCGGGTATGCGCCCGGCCTTCCTTGACGTAATCGATCTCGATGCCGACCTTGCGCAGGAAGGTGGCGGCCCGGCGCAGGCGGCCGGACAAGGCCCGAGGGCTGGCGGGCCAGGTCTTGGACTTGGCGACGCGCTCCCCGGCCTCCTCGGCAAGGGCGCCCAGAAGGTCCGTCGCCGTTCCCGTCCACTCCGTCCGCTCCGCCATCACGGCGCGCACCGCCGCCGCCACGGGGTCGGCCTCGATCACGTTCTCGACTGCCTCGTCCCGGTTGCCGCAATAGGCCGACCAGAAGGTGCCGGCGGGCCAGATGGCGGTCTCGCAGGCCGACGCCCACAGGGCGAAATCCGCCATGCGCGGGAGCCGTTCCAGCCGAGTGTCGGGCAACAGTCGAAGGCCCTGTGCCACAGCGTCGAGCAGGACGCCGAGGATTTTCGGGCTTTCGGCCTCGAAGGCGGCCCAAAGGTCCGCCTCGGGGCGCCGCTGCTCCTCGGGGATGGCCTCCAGGGTCAGGAATACCGCCCGGTCGGCGAGATCGGGCCGGGTGACGATGTCCTCGATGCCGTTTAGGATCACGGGCCGGGCGGCGTCGAACAACACCTCGTCCTGGTCGGTATAGAGCTGGCGCACGGCGAAGCCGCCGCCGGTCGCCAGTCGGCACAGCGTGTCCGAAATCCACGCCGGCAGGCCCGAGACGTTGTCGAAGGCGAGCACATGGCCGTTATTGGCGGCGATGAACAGGTCGCGGTCCTCGCGCGGCAGGGCGCGCAACGGGGCCGTGTTGGGATCGAGCAAGGCACGCAGGATGGCCGAGAAGGTAGACTTTGCCGAACCCTGCTCGCCCGACAGCACGATCACCGGATAGGGGCCGCGATGGCGCAGCACGGCCAGCGCCCAAGCCACCACGAGCACGAAGTCGGTATCGGACTGGACGTTGAGGAAGGAGCGCAGCGACTCGACCGATCCGCCCGACATCGGGACCGGCAGGAGCTGCATTCCGGCGGCGCGGCGGAACCGCACCGGCGGATTCTCGACCACGCGCCACCCGGTCGTCGCGATTTCGACGGCACGCCAGGCTTCGTCGCCCAGGTCGAGATAGAGCTTGTCGTCGATCCCGCCGACGCGAATGAATACCGGCAGTTCCGGCGCATCGAAATGGGCCTTTGCCTCGATCACATTGAGCGCGGATTGCAGGGCCTCAGAACTCGGCGCGCCATCCGTCGCCTCGAAAAACTGTCGCGCCAGCCAGCGCTTGAACCCCTTGGTGCGGACCGGCCAGGTTTCCCGATGCCCGTTGATGTCCAGGTCGGCGAAGGCCGTGCCATCGGCGGAATGGAACAGTTCGGCGGCCTCCGCAAGATCGATCAGGATGTCGGCCTGGGTCGGCCCCCGGCCACCGTCGCCGCTTTCCTCCATGATGGACTCGTCAAGCGCGGTGACACGACATCCGGCTTTCTTCAGTTGTGCCCGCAGAGCCTCAAAGGCGGCACGATCCTCCTTCTTCATCGAAGAGAGCCGTTCCAGCACCTCGGGCACGAACGGCGCGCCGGGATCGTCGACCACCCGTTCGACAAGCTCGTCCAGGGGATCGAGGATTTCCTCGGCTGCGTCGATGGCGACGGCTATCGGATTCTCGTCGCCGTCCGGCATTTCGTCCGGAACCGCATTCGGGATCACGGTTTCGTCGACCTCGTCCATTGTCATTGCCGGCCCTCCCGGTTGCGGAGCGCCTGGACGGTCAGGATGTCGTTGAAGTCCTGCCCGCGTGGCGGCCGGGCGATGCGCACGCGCCGCCCTTCCCGTTGCCAGCGCAGGGCGCACTCACGGGCGGCGGCCTCGCCGGGATCGTCGCCGTCGGCCAGGACGATCACCTCGCGCACATCGCCGGGCAGGTCGAGTGCCCGCAATCCCGCGGTGGACAGCGCCGCCCAGGCCGGGTTTCCCGTTGCCTGCATGGCCGCGAGGCAGGTCTCGATGCCTTCGCCGACCATCAGCAGTTCGGAGTGCGCCGCAAGGCGAACCGCACCGCCCCGGCAGGGACCGAGCATCATCTTCTGCGGATCGACAGGCGCCTTGCCGGACCCGTCGCGCCCCAGAAACGTGCGGTGAATGGCCAGCGGGGCATCGTCGGGACCACGGGAGACAAGGGCCACCAAGGCGGGCCAGGTTCCTCCTGTGGGGTGCTTCAATCCGCCGTGAAACCGCAAGGCCGATGCGCACGCCAGGCTCAGGCCGCGCGATTGCAGGTAGCTTTCGGCCAGGGTGTTCGATGCCGGGACCGCCGCCCGCCAGATGCGGAGCGCGTATTCCATCCTGTCCGTGTCACTGCGGTCCGGGGGCGTATCCCTTTGCTGGCGGGTCTTGAAGGTCCGCCGCCTGCTCGAATGCCGCTCGCGATGCTCCCACAGGCCGCGAGCACGCAATGCATCGATCACCTGGGCCTGGTCGCATCCGGCATGGCAGCGCAGGAGGACCCTGCCGTCCTTGCCCATCGACAGGGACAGGCTGGGAATGCGGTCGTCGTGGGCCGGACAGCGGGCGATCCAGCCGCTCCCGACTTTGCGCCCACCGAGGGCCTTGGCGATGGGTTCAGCGGTCATGGCGCCCCTCCTCGCCGTCAGGGCTCGCCTCGACGGTGTTGTCGTTGGCGGACACCGGCGGTTCGGACCGCGACCACTCGGCCAGAATGGAAAAGAAACCGGCGACGTTGTCGGCGATCCGTTTTGCCTCGTCGCGGCTCAGGTCGCGTCCGATACGCGGTTGCCAGACCTCACGGGTTCGTTCGATCCGGTTGTCATCCAAATTGTCCTTCGCAGCTTTCACCGAAGATCTCACGGTCGGGTTTTCGCCGCGCCGTGCCTCTGACCTCCGGCCTCGGATTCCCACCGATGACACTGGATCGTATCGTCATTTGCATATCCGGCGTCCCCATCTCAGGGATCGCCCGCTTGCCCGCCGTATCAGCGCGGCAGATCGTCCTCCGGGATAGTGAACTTGTGAGACTTGCCCGCCTCGATCACGAAGTCGCGCTTGTTGTTCTTGCCGATGGCGCTGGTGATGGCGCATCGGAAATGCCCGTGCCGCAAACCATCCATGACGACTTCGAACAGCCGGTTGAGGGCTTCACGGGCCTGCGGCCCGCAGGCGGTCGGTTTGATGTCTTTGTGATCATGCATTGTGCAGCAACGCCTTCATGTCCTTGATGGTGGAGGAGAACGCCAGGGGCGGAACGGTGGTCCGGTCGCCGAAAAAGGATAGTACGTCGGCCTCCCGGCCGGGCCTGTCTTCGAAGACGAACACTTTTCGCCGCCCTTCGGCACGCAGCTGCAGGAGGGCGTAGCCCGTGCAACGCAGGAAACAGGCGAGATAGAAATCCCGCGTCTCGAAGGGCCGGCCCTGTTGCGGCGTCTGCCTTGTCGTTTCCTGTCCAGTTGTCACTTCACATTCTCCTCAAAAAAGGGGGTCAGCCGGCGCCGAGAATCCGCTGGTGCGGAACCTCACGCATCAAAAGACCCAGCTTTTCCAACCTGATACGCATGGCAATGGGCGAGACGAGAAACTTCTCGGCGAACGGTCTGGCGAGCCGGTCGAGCGCTTCGTCGTCGCTTTCGGAGCAGTCATATTCGCCGACCTGGCAAGAAATCCAGAGCACCTCGACGAACGGATGATCGACCGGGGCATTCGGGGCGAGCACCCGCTGCTTGCGGTCCGGAAAGGCCTCGTCCCATGCGGAGAAAACCGGCTTGCGCGGCATCAGCAAACAGGACGCGTAGAAGTCCGCCTGCCATTCGACACGCTCCTTCGCCTGGCTCGACCGGCAAACCACGGACGGAGCGGACTTACCGTCGAACAACGAAGATTGGGCCGGGTCCTTGGCAAACAGATGCCGGTGGAGCCGCCAATGGCCGCCGCCCTCATGCGCCAGGGTAAAGCGATAGCGCCCTTCCCTCGCCGGGTTCTCCTCGGGATCCAGGCTTTCGTCGATGATGATGCGTTTCTCATCGAAGAAGATCGCACCAAGGATGTCCGGCCCCTGACCGAGATCGAGGCCGGCGCGGGGAATGCCGAACAGGTCGTGCGTATCGTCGAACTCGATGCCGAGCTTGAGATGCTTTTCGACAATGTCTTCGATGGGAATGGGCGGCTCGATGACCAGGTTGCGCGCCCGGGCGAACTCGGCGAGTAGCGCCTCCGCGTCGCGTTCCATGGCCTCCTCGGCCAGATAGGGTACGTTCCTGGGCATCAATCCTTCATCCTCATCTGCATCGGCCTCATCTGTATCGGCGGTTTGGCCGGATTCCTACTTGCCCTTCGGCTTCTCCGCCTCGCGGGCCAATCGGGCCACGTCGTCAGTCGTCATTCCCTTGGTCGTCCTCAGAAGCGCCGCCAACTCGCGGGGATGCCCCCGAATGATCTCGGTCAGGTCGGAGGACACCTTGCCCGCCAGCGCCAACAGCTCGTCCCGGTCGTGGTCCAAAATGTTCGCGATAGCGATCACTTTTTCCTCGGCCGGCGGCGGGAACTCCTCCCGTTCGACTTTCGAGAGATAGGTCGGGCTGACGCCGATCATCCTTGCCATTTCCCGCAAACCGATCTCCCTTCCCTCACGTTCCCGGCGCACAAACGCGCCGAATTTGATATCCTTCTCGGTGGCCATGATTCGTTCCCCTTATATGTAGTGATTATTTAACATTCCAATCGTTAATTGTCAACAAGTTGCGGCAAAAATCTTCACCGGATCGATATGTGGTGCAAAAGGGCGCGTGGAATCAAAGCCGCAAGGGTTGTCACGCAACCAAGTGAAGCTCGCGAACATCCTCAAGCACGCGCCGAAACTCCGGCTCCGGGGCAAGGCACATGGTTCTATAGGTTTCCACGAAGGGGAGCCATATTCGAGAGAGGACCCAACGCTCGATGCGTTGGGTCCTTTTGATTTCCCGGAGCCCGTGTCGGAAAACGGGGTTTCGTAATAATGAGCATTCCGAAAGTCAGGCTGTCGTATCGGCGTTCGGGACCGTAGATCCCGCGGTCGATTTCGCGTTTCGGTAGCGGATTTTGGGGCGTCGTCTCGATTCGATGGCAGGTCGAACCAGCCGGAGGGCGAGCAAAAAACCGATACCTAGGAAACCGAAGAAATCCTTTGCCGGGTAGTAACTTAAGGCAATTTCTCTTTTTTCGCCGGTCGACACGGGCTATTGACGGTTCATGACCAAGCTGATCGCACCAAAAGTGTTGCAAAAATACATCGGTCTGGTTGGTAATGCACAGACGCAATTATAAAGTTGGGATACGGAAACATTAATGGTACACTCTTCTTATCGAATGGAGAGAAAAATGACCGCACATCTGACCGTCATAGACTTTATGAAGCAATTCTCGAATGACGACGCC
>Ga0056114_1000237_pt1 | contig 16724 bp, 11 predicted proteins | sample WorMetHERISLAND1_FD_77005 | JGI IMG/M metagenome (GOLD analysis project Ga0056114, IMG submission 77005) | Marine gutless worms symbiont microbial communities from Max Planck institute for Marine Microbiology, Germany - Olavius loisae HERON... ...
CGCCAGAACGGTCGGTCCTCCGCTAGCTGCAGGGCCTCGGTCGCTGTTACACCCGTGTCGTGGCAGATCTGGTGGGTCCAGGTGGTCGACGGTCGGCCACAGGCGCGTCTCCAGTCCTGTGAAGGCCGCTCACCATCCCTCAGCTGATAATAGACAAAAAGCTTGGACACTTGATTACGAATTAAATAACCTTTAACAGCTTATAAGTCCTTCACTGACATGATATATGATATAGACAGACCGAAAATTAATAGCACCATTTGCAAATGACATCATAAATATTAAATAGGTTAAATTCTGACAAACAATGGCATAATTTTGGCCGTTACACAAACGTCCCAACGCTACACTAACACGCTGTTGACATAAATATGCCAAGTACTTTTCAATATTGTAAAAAGTAAAGTCCTTTCCCAAGCCTAAGGCCCATGGGGCAGTGCTGATCTCCGTTTCCTGCAGCCCTCAGCTGGACACCAGCCGAAGCCGCAAGACCACGGATACGGGGCCAGTGCAGCGCGTGGTATGCCCGCTTACTCCTCGGCTTTTGCTGGTACTCATTAACGGACCCCGGAGGGATGGCACGCTGAGTTGGCGTTAGTACACAGCAGCCGTTGGTGGGATTCGAACCCACGACCTCGCGGTCGCAAGTCCGGCACTGTACCACTCGGCCACCGCATATTAATTGGCGTTAAAATGAAATCACACACAGTATTGCACCTGTTAGCATCATGTGGCATGTCCAAATGTTTGTGCGATTGTGATAACTAGGACAAACCTATTTTAGAAACATCGCTGCAATGGCAAACAGCAATATACAAAATAGCTCACATGCTTGAATGCCATGTGCTCGAGAAGGTGAATATGTCTAATATTAAACAGTTGTTATGAAGAAGTTAAAGGCATTCAGACCTGATGTGGTCAGAACCAGTTCCAAAACTCTCTTCTCCACACAAAGACAATCGGCCAGCGTCCATTAGGTTACCAAAGAACTTCCAGCCAGTCGGTACTTCAAACATCTCCTTCTCTTTGCTCTTAGCAACTCTACACAGCAGCAAATCTGCCAATTTATCCGCATTACATGCACATTTAGATGATTTGTAAGCTGATCTGTAAACAGATTACTGTGCAATAATTTGATGCCATTCTACACCGTCTCCCATATAACCTATACTGTGTTGGCGGGGACGTAAAACACTGCTCAATCCAATCCAGTCCGATGCCATTCTACTCAAGGATTTCAGACATTACTAACAAGCATCACATGACCCATCCATGAGAGCACAGCTTCCTTCTGTCCATAGGTAAGTAAGTACACCTCAGTCTGCCTATCGATTTTTAACATATAGCATATGCTTAGCGAGCTATATGCTATTGGCCATCCATCGGTCTGTCCGTCTGTCACATTTGTGGATCAGTCAAAGACTGTTAGGTCGTTTAGAAATTCTAAACAATTCGGCCGGAACGGTCAATGTTAGTTTTTTTTTTGCGCACGCGAATTCTGCACATAGCCAAATTCTTTCTCCAAAAAAAGGAAATTACTTAGTGTCAGTCCACAAGGTGAACAGCGAATACTGCTGCCAGCACGTGCTCAGTGACAATCTACTAGATGCGTGTCAACTCTACACATGGACCCTACAACAGGATGGTGTGTCATCATATACTCTGAAGAACATCATGGTTTATCTACAACGTTACCTACATCGACCTGTACCTACACTGACCTGAACACGAGGCCATATACAGCCTGGACAAAACCTGTCAATTTTGCTGTCTGGTGTTCATTCAACAGAGTGAACTTCAATACAGCAGCCCGAGCATGCTATCATCACAAAATGCTGACCATGCCGTAAATAAATTACACAACACAACAGAAATTTAGCACGGTTCACTGCTGTACAGTACAGCATAACTGACCCCCACTGGCCCCTCTAACCCCCACCAAGGGCTCTGCCCCTGAATCCTTCAGGGGGACTTCTGTACCCCAGACTCCCTAATAATGTCGCTTTCTTTTCTCTTTCCTGGATCGGTACAAACTAGGTAGTAGGTATAATATCTGGCCAGAGCTCTGTCATCTCCTAAATATTACTTACACTACTGGTTATCACAAGTGTGCCACGTTGGCAGTCTTCTAGTCTCCACCAGGCCTTTCCATCTGAATCACCAGCAGCACAACCTGTCGCCAGCACATCTGAAGTCGTCAGAACTATGTCATTTCTGTATCAATCAACATAGTGAAACATAGCAAACTCACCGGTCGACTGCGCCACTGGTCGGCATACTCCGAGCATAGCCCTTCACACCAGTCTTCTGGAAGTACGGGATGGCATCGAGGTTGTTGGCAATGACGGCAAGAGAATCACACGGCGAAATAAAGAATGCGTTCTTTCCTAGAATCATATTACGATCCTACAGTCACAGTAACACATCAGTGCATTAGCAAGCAGTATTCCATACCAATGTTGTATAATATTACGTTGAATAAAATGACACGAAAGTTACCAAACATGCTACACAGGGAGTTCGATGGTATTAAATGGATTACAGTTCAGTTCTGATCTAACATCATAAATCACAACAAAACATCACCATTCTCAAACTGTTGTTGCTCTCTTAACTTACAAAATGCTTACAGAGTAATCAATGCTATCACTTCAGCTCTTTGGATAACCTTTGTTATGACAACCTAAGTGATAAGAATGGCTCTGATAACAAGGCTTGATAACCATTACTCAAGCTTACAAGTTTACCTACCATCAGTGATTAACCACCAATGCTCTCATTTTTCATCAAACTGGCCTACATTGGCCAGAGTTGCTCATCCACTTCAGGTGACATTCCTAAAACAACTTCTGTGAACTAGTCCAGTGCACTGTTCACATTTAGTGTTACTAATATCTGTAATTAATATGAGGTTGTTTATATTCTATCACTTCTAGTTTAACTAAACTTGTAAGATGATGACATGAGTAAATGACAACTAAATTTCTCAGCCAAACTGACACAAAAGTTTAAACTCACAACTATTTATGATATGGTTGAAAGTTAAAGCCAGGCTATGTTCTTGATGGAAAACCTCATCTCAGAAAGCATGGCTAACATGTGTGAAGGCCAATGTTCAAGTCACAGTTTACATTAACAGTCCAGTATATAAGATTAATACATAGAACACAGTGAATCTATCAGCTCTGCTAATCTGTTAGTAAATCTGCTTCAACCCATTATCAACTAACAAATGAGATAAACGGGAAAACGAACCCCGTCTCCATCAAAGGCTGCTCCAAAGTCATGAACGCCTTTCTTTAACTCATTTACCAGCTCATGTGCATAAGTCAGGTTGGGATCAGGATGGCCTTTGCCAAAATCAGGAAGTGGCACACAGTTAACTGCATTTTGTGGATCCATTCCTAGCTCCTGGCAAAGGATTTTGGTCACATATGGACCCATCACTGTCAAAATAACAACAACATGATAAACAGTCAAACATCACAGCACGGCAAAAACAGCATCGAAGAACAGTAATCGAAGTGCATAAAGTGCATAAAATTACCGTTGAACCACAGCTAAATATCAGTTGTCATTAACATGGATAAAATTTCAATGGAAAATCTACTTTGCTGACTTGGAAGTAATTTATTAAACTTGGGTGACTGATTCTTGTGTAAAAGTTTTTAAAAAGCAGGTAAAACTGACGAAAATGAAACAAATCAGCGATTGATATGAACAAGAAAGCCTTGCTAATGATGACAAACCCACTACAATGCTTCAGTTCAGCAAGCATCTTGTAGTTTACCTAAGAACAGTAAAGCTTCTCGTGTAAGCTTTAGTTAATAGCATACCGGTACACTGAAAATGTGGTATGTGGCCTATATGATGTGCATGATCAGCGACGATCCACTATACTAGTAGCAAAACAGATACTAAAAGTAAAAGAAAATATTTGGGATCTGTTCATATTTCAAGCTGCCATGAAAAATAGATGGCAGACAGACAGAAGAAGCCAATGCTTAAAGATGCACTCGACGGCTGCAGATCACAGATCCGATGATGCTGTACTGTTATCACAGATGACGGCTAGTGAGATTGACAAAATGTCCTCCATCCATGTTATTGATCACACTGTAGTTAAACAAGGCAAACAGCTCAGTAAATGTTCAAAAGTAAAATCTACACCACACCTGTTTTAAAGGGCCCTGCTGGAGGTGATCCTGTCAGAATTTCGTAATGCAAAACGGTCACAGAAACTAGGACGTTCATGCAATCACGTGGTAAAAGTATTTTGACACTAAGTTTTTGACACAATACCGGGTCGCGACAAACATACGGACTAACAGACGATACCTTACGCCGGCAAATAGCATCGCGTGTGGCTAATAATCACGTACTAGTACACTTAAAAACAGATACAGCATGTGTGAACAAACTCTGATGTTGAATATTGCTGACCTCCGTGGAGAGCATTAACAAGAATGTTCAATTTCGGCTGGCCACCGGCACCAGTGAGCAGGCTTCGAATAGCAGCGAAGTCAAATATTTCGCGCATCAGCTCAGCATAGTCCTGCGTTGTGTCGACGATCTGAACGTCAAATTCACCGATGCCGTTGATAGTAAAATGATGAGAGCCGACAGTGGCAATGTCGACGTGAAGATCTGGACACGTATGGTACTCAGCCAGAGACTTCGACAGAGCAAAGATCTTCTCCGTAACGGCAGCTGGTGCAGGTCCTGAACCACAGACACAATCTAACTTGTGAATACTTTCACAAGCATTCCGTCTTCCAATAATATCAAGACTGCAGTATGCAATGGATGCCAGTGAACTACTTAATGATTGGATAACAGACTTATTTAGCTTAGAACAGATGATACAGCAAAAACTTTCCAAATCAACAGCTAGATAGGCCCTGGCCCTGTGACTCAGTGAGGAACCTGAAATTCTGAATTACAATAAATACCACAGACCTCCATTTGCAATGTTAAATTTGATGCCAAAGTCAGCATCAGGTCCGCCAGGATTGTGTGATGCAGTCAATATGATGCCACCATCAGTCTTGTACTTGCGGATTACACAGGAAACTGCAGGAGTTGACATTACACCATTCTGTGCCACAATCACTTTAGCCACCTGACATTTCACACAGTCTCCACTTATGTACACTGTGCATACTAAGTAAAGTTTCTAATGCAATGATCTACTCAAATGACTATTTGCATTGTCAGAAGACACAGGATAAAAGCTGCTTAGAGATACAGTTAAAGCCTTGATCTAACAACTTAAAATGGATTTATGTTATGCATTCTTAATTCTGAAAGTGTAACAGAACAAATCCATTGATTGAATTATGCAGTTAAGTACAGTGCTGTTTTAGGGCAAAGTAAGTAAGTATTTACTTACCATGTACTTATTGTACAGCAATGGAATACATGAAATATGTGCATCATACAATGAGCGACAAACTTTTGACTTAGCCTTTCGCTGAGCTGGTTCTGACTCAATGCCGGCATTGCCATTTAGTGAATTCGTGTGCCACGGTTCAAATTAAATCGCAGTTACGACAACAGCGACAACAGCTAGATAATCTTCCATCGTTTTGCACGTGCTTCTCAATAACCTTGCATTTCTACACCTCATACAAGCTGACTGGAATAAATTGGACTCATTCAATCCATGTACGGTGCCGACCACGCTTCCTGCATATCAGATGGCACGACTTCGTATCTAACGATGAAGTCCTGCATCGTACCAGCCTGTTTGACGTCTCGTACATCGTTCGCAAGTAAAGACTAGGTCTCTTTGGGCACGTCGCCAGACTTAGACGCCATGTACCAGCAAACCAGATCCTACAAATCTGCACCAAGTCGAGGGATGGTGAGCGGCCTTCACATGAGTGGAGACGCGCCTGTGGCTGACCGTGGACCACCTGGACCCACCAGATCTGCCGCAACACGGGTGTAACAGCGACCGAGGCCCTGCAGCTAGTGGAGGACCGACCGTTCTGGCGAACGATCGCAACGGCGGGAGGCTCCGGCTAAACACTTCGCGTCACGATGATGATGATGCTACATTTCACTGCTCGCTACGAACCAGCCGCAATTGCAGCAGCACCAAAAACATCCCACATTTGTTTATAAATGTCGTTTGGCTCAGCGATAAAATTAAAGTGAGTTTAGTCTCAGCGAATGCAAATTCCACCGATTTAAGTCTGGTTAGTTCGGCTTCTTTGGTCCGAAATTTTGGTCTAAGGCTTTCGTTGAGTCCCAACTTAGAAGTTTGGACTCGACGAAAGTCTCAGCTAAATCACTACTTTTTGACGTAAGTCTGGACTTAGACCAAACTTTAGCTCAGCTTTTGGTTTGAGACCGTGGCTGAGCCTTTTGGCTGAGACCAAACACTAATCTGAGCGCTTGACTTTGGTCTTAGTCCAGACCCAAGATTAGCTCAGCCAAACTGTTACTGAAAATAGCGTGGATGCAATATATCCACGCTGTTCGCGAATGACGTCATGAGGCTGAGCCAAAAGTTCAGTCTGAGCCGTGGCTGAGACCAAACTTAAAATTTGAATTCACTTTTTGGCTCATCTTCGGCTTAACATGGTTTTAGGCTCAGCCTAAAGGCTCGGCCACGGTCTCAGCCAAAAAGTAAAGTGACCCAATGTGTGTAAGGAGAAGAGAAAGTGAGAGAGGGGAAGTGGGAAAAAAGGGGGTGGGAAAAGGAGGGGACAGTGGAAGGATTGGTGTAAGGGCAGAAACAGGAAAAGAAGGAAGGGGAATACCACTGCAGACAGATGCAGTGAGTCTCTTCTTAAACCAACAAATCAGGCTCATTCACATTTGGTGGGCGTGGCAAACCATGCTAGGATACTCGCCCCGTTAGCAGCGCACATCTGAATGATTTTCTGCGTTGCTTCTTTACCATAATACCGCCCGTCGCCACCGACAACCAACGTCGACTTCGCCAGCTTATCTCCCATCGCCGTCAGTGTACACTGGACGAAGTTTTCGGTGTAATTAGGCTGCATGAAGACTTTGGTGGACTTGCGCAGCCCGCTTGTACCCGGCTGCATTCCGTCGAACACCTTCGTCGACACAGTCACTGCTGTCAACGCCATATTCCAACTCTTGTCGAACGTCTGAAGCACAACCCTAAAATCCTTCCGTCAACACACTACGACGTGACAGCGCCTCCGACTGCTTATAACACCAAAACTTCGACACAGGCCACACACAACCCTTCTTCCACCGAGAAAGGACGGCGCTAGGTTACAAGGTCAAGGTCAGTTTGCTAGCAACAAGTGCTTGCTCATGAATATTCATATTAAATCAAAGAACGTGAGTGATAACCGGGCGCAGGCATCCGTGACGCAGACTGAGAATATCTGACGCAGATGCGGCATGCTGTAGTAGCAAAGCAAATAGTAGCGGTTCGTACTACATAGCCGAGCTTCCGATCGCGCAACATAATAATGGTACTACACAGCGTTTTCTCACCATTTGATGATGGCTTGGACAAGTATGACGTAGCGTGCCAAATTTGTTGAGATATAACCGCACAAATAAAATAAAACATTAGATTACAACAAATCTTGTGAAAATTCATATTATGACAATATCATACTTCTTGTATTTTGTTAGCTGAGTATACTAACGGTCGCGCTTATGCTACTGTGTTGTCTGTCTTGTCTGTCGCCATCGTGCGGATTCGTGCCTTCATGTATTATGGCTAAACGGTGCATCCTAGAGAAAGTCACCTTTGTTTAGAGGTTCGTATTAAGGTCATGTCAATCACTGCGTCACATTCGCCATTGAAAATTTCGATAACCGTTACAGAAACACTTTTACTTTATCGGTTCCAAAGGACCACCAATAGGAAATGCCAAAATGGGCCCGGGAATCGAATGGTCACGTGATCGATGACGTCACGTGACCCTGAAAGGTCAACCTCGTGAGCTTGGCTTCTTGTATTTCTTGTCATGTTGATCGCGCTCAGACTCAGTATACATTGTTTGTAGTTCTTGCCAAGTTATTAGCATACACAACAACTACGAAGCTTCTCATTCTCGTAATAGACTTTTAACTGTTCTCTTATTATATTGTTTTACCGCACGAAGTAGGCCCACTGGGGGGTCTTATGGTCATGTGATCCCAGACGGTCTGGGTCATGACCCCAAAATGTTTGAGGCTTAATATCTTGTGGTGTGGTTAACTGGTTATGCATAGACCGCAGTAGTCCAGTACACTGGAAATAAAGACGGAAATGGCAGTTTAAATGTATGGTAATAGCGGCCATGTCAGGAAAATCAGATGGGCCAAAGGACTGTCTAAGCAAATTGGGAGTCACTCCCTCCAAACTCGCATTCACCCTGAAATCTGTAAACTAGAATTAAATAAAATATTAATCTATGACTAACATCATTTATTTTCTAACTACATTTGCCTAAACAAAGCACTTGAAACTTAAAATAACACATTGTTAAAACTGGAAGAAATTTATCACACATTCATCCTACGCAAACAGGAAGAAACTATATTGGCTACTAAATGTTACATGCAGCAGCGTTCCATAATAAAACATACACATATACACGGTGTCCACGAAATAAGTGTAACCCTGTATACGTTGCCATAAATCTGGCAAACAACGTCGGATTTTAAAGGAATTCTACGCCAACACTTAGACGTTAAAATTACCAAATTTCAGCAAAATCAGTCAACATCTGCAACAGCTACAGCAAGTTTAGTAAGGTCACTCAAAAGCATAAGTGTCCACTATAGGCACAAGCGTGATTGACTGTCAAGTGTGCGTTCGTGCGAATGGCAAGACGCCAGCACAGCTAAAGTCTGTGTTCAAAATGTCCGCCATGTGATCGAAGTCGAACGCAAGCTCGAAGACGTGGACGCCACTGACTGACCGCTTTATCTATGACCACCTGGTGGAAATGTTCCCACGCTTTGATCAGGCGCGACTTCAGCTGGTCGACGTCACGTGGCTGCGGTACACACGCTCCTGCAGCTTCCCCCAAATCTGGTAGTTGACTGGGTTAAGGTCAGGACTGTTGGCTGGCCACAGAGCTGGAGTGATGAAGTATGGTGTTTCATGAGTAAACAGATGCATTGTCTCATGTGCTCTGTGGGCTGGATGCCTGAGTGCCTGACTGCAGTACGTAAACGCGATATTGGAAACTGAAATATTTTGTCATCAATATTTGAATATTAATAATTCATGTAATAAATAGTATTTTCTTATGAAATTTGGCAGCTCTGTCGCAGATATATTCATAATCAAGCACACGCAATTTGGTTAGAATGCGTTCGAATTTGACATTTCTATCGTACATCGTCTAGGGTTACAGTTTTTTCGTGGACACAATGCAGATAGTAACACTGTATGTGGCACAAATATCTGTGCGGTTTAAAGTTAAACTGTTACGTCAAGTGGCAGGTATGTACACTCTAACGACACCTGCTACATGAATTAAAAACTACAACTCTCACGTATATAACATCTAATAGCTAGACCTGCAGTGACACGGTGCAAGCCCATGCTGCTGCTGCTGGATACATTACATATACCATTACATAAGACAAGGCTGAATGCCCTACCAATGCACAGTAATGATACGAAATAAGAAATGCAGTGCCACGTGACTGAAAGCACAGTATGCAATTAAAACTGGTTCATAATAGAGTTGTATGGCAATCAGCAACTGTATGAGAAGCAACGTGCACAGCCAAGTCATTACACACTCAAATCACTGTATCAAACCTGACAAATCACAAGCAACAGTTTCTGTTAGCTCAATGGAATGACGTCTCGGCAGTGACTGACAGTTCAACCGTCTTTCAGTTTACCATAGAAACTGATACCACAGTGGCAGATCAGATCTGTGCAGTCTCTGCCTACAACTGCTAAACACGACACTGCTAACTGAAGATATTAACCCCTTGAGGCCCACTGTTGCCATATGGATACAGCTATAAAGCATCCTGTGCTAGACCGGGGGTTAAGCCGTCATTTGTAATTTTTGACATCCGGGCACTCTGGCGCTCAGGGTATCCATATGGCAACAGTGGGCCTCAAAGGGTTAACGGAATTAGAACAGCAACAGGACCAGACACGGTCAGCTGTGCCGCAATCCTCTGAACATGCAATCGACACTGTCCCATTGTTGGAGTGATTCAGCAACGGCAACCGATAACTAGACTGGATGACGTCACATCTCACATGACTTGCCATCGACAATGAACAAGAACAACTACAGATCAGACTCTGTCGACACGCTACTTCTTCTGGCTCTGCTTCAGCTCGTCAAAGCATGACCGCAGAAATATGTGCGGCTTCATCTTCTGAGGGTCAAAGCCCTCATGACCCTAAACACATGATTCAATCAATCCAGTAAACAGATGCCGCACAACAACATCCCCAGACTTCATACAAGCCTTGTAATACAGTACACATGAAACCTCATTAGATGAGCAGTAAAGAGTGAACAGATATTAAAATCCTAACAACTTTCACATTGGCACATTTCACTGCAGCGTACAAAGTGTGAATAGCTTCTCTGGAGAAATATGAAAATAATACACATAATGTATAACATATTCAAATAATATATAACAACACACTAAAAAAACTTTACTATCGCTGTAACACAATCAAAATTATTATCAATAATGTTTGCACAAGCCCTAAACACATTAACATAAGCATCATCACTGTTATAGTCTCAAGAAAGTTAAGCCGTTGTGACTTAAAGCACTGCACTTGTTTGGTTCTATTATGCAGCCCTCCCTAGCAGGCCGCATTAAGTGATACACTCTGTCCTTCTGTCCCATGCCTCTGATTTACTTGAAATAGGAGAGCCGTAGAAACTTCTAATGCAGTGGAAACATAACACTGGACAAGAGTAACTGGGGGAGCAAATTTGAAAAAATTCTAAAGGCTGAAGGTCAAGGTCACTGGGAACAAAAATGTGAAAATGTTTTTTTGTGGATAGCGTTGTGAAAAGTAGACCGATTAATGTCAAACGAAGACCTAAATGATCATTCCACACACATATCATTGAATATATTTCACTAATTGTAAATGCCTTGCTTTTGTGATATTTGTCTGTCTGTCACATACTTTTCTTTTACTCAGTACTGGAATGCTGTAGAGAGTTCATATTTCATGGGGATCTTACTGTTGACATGTGTGCAATGATTTTCAACCACAATTCGAGTATTAATTTTTTGGTGATTAAAATTAACGATTCAAATTAATATGCTCTTATAAGCAACACTAGTCTTAACATCCCATACTATAACTAAATCTGAAGGTCATACTCATAATTATTAATAATAAAATCATAAAGTACAGTAATACTAGCCTTGGACCAATCGTAACTCGATGCATATGCAAAGATGTTGCCGTGTGCATTGAAACAGCAGCATGTGATTGGCTGGTCCAGCTGCTCCGATGTCTTCAGTTTGGTCCGAGCGTCTTTGTCCCAGAAACTGAAACGGCCGTCGGAGCCGACCGTTGCCAGAGTACCATGTGTCGGATGAAACGCGATGCCATTCACCTTATCAACAGCAACGTTCGACTTAAAGCTTCTTGTCAAAAGGAGGCAGATGTTACAATAAAGGTGGGCTAATCTGATGTAAAATGACTTGCAATTTTTAGAAATATTATTTACATGGCACAAAATCAGCCACAATATAATAGTTACATCTATAATCAATCAATCAATCAATCACTTTATTTCAAGAAACACAGCCCATAGACAGATACTGAGAAATAGAAATAAAGCGCAGATATAACTGTTACAACACACCATGGTATTAATATACTAATCTAAGAGCAGCAACAGTGGTGCCATGTTGTGTGCAGCAATGTGTGTACAATACTGTACAACCTAGACTGCGAGCTCTTGATAAGTAAGTAAGTAAGAGCCCAGTTAACACAGGTCATACTGCAATGTAGACTCACATACCAAATAAAAATGTGCTAAGTGAATGCATGAACTCTCATTGTGACAGCACTGATTCCTTTAAATCACAGATGTTTCTAAACGGCATGTAACTAAATGGCCTTATGATCGATCTGGTAAACTGACAATTAAATGTAATTAATGTACAATTACCGCATAAATGTCCTGTGCACTTGACGTGGTGCCGTTTGAGCGATGACACTTGAAGGTGAAATTGTCCTTTGGGTTTGATGGATTCACATAGTGGATGGCAACTCGACCTTCGATGCTGCCGAGTGCAAAGCCGACTGGAGGTGGGTTCGCTGCGTTCGCTTTGCGGTCTAGGAAGATGCTAACACAGCGATGCTGCAAACAAAACAAACAATACTCATTACAAACAGACAGGCACTCAGAGCTAATGTCACCCGCCCATCATCAGACCTTCACCATCTACTAATGACTCCTTAGGTGCTTGGCCAGCAAGTGTTGTGGGTGGTTTATCAGATCTCTGCCACAAGTTGATGTTAACCACAAAGCTCATTCAGTAGACCACGACTCATTAACGGATCCTGGAAGGATAGAAGGTTGAGTTTACGTTGGTTTTCAGTGACCAATGACCACGGCAAAAATTCAAAGCTGATTCCTTTCAACTGTATTTCCAAAACTCTATCACATTAACACTAATTGAACAGTAAATAGTCCACAGAGTACATTAAGTGTCTAGTAACTAGAAAGGCTCACAGAGATGATAGCTCCATAAAACACCACCTAATGAATGTCAACAGAACATGGGAGTGACAAGTTGGATCGTTTCAAAAATCTACCTGGCTGATGGTATCCATTCCACAATTTTGCAAGGTCCATCGACAACTTTATGAGCAATTTTGCTACCGGTGACAGTGATACAAAAATCAGGTGATTACTACATGCCTCCTGTACACAGTTCAAAGTACAAGAAACTTGGTAACAACACGAAAGATCAGCAGTAGAAATTCTCACATCACACTGTATAAACAAACGACCTATGTTCAAACATGCTGTCACTAACACAGCAATATGATTGTCACTGTTTGCCAGATCTGCACCTAACCAGTGAGCAGAATTATGATTACAGTTTGACATAACTGTATTGTAAACAACTAATTCTACTTCCGGTGCATGTGAACACTACAGACACTCTGCAGTGCAACCATGTGGTTTACAGATCATAGAGTAATCACTAGTGCATTGACCTGGTACTTGAGAGGTGACTCCATTCTCTTGAACTCCTGCGGCTGGTTGTCCAGCTGGTATATAATAACTCCTCGACCAGCCGTACCAACAACTGCCATTGGATACACCTGAACAACGTACGTCAAAACTGTACAATTGTCTAATAACAGAACGTCACTGTTAAACACGTATGATGACGATATGTTGTCATTTCTCAAAATCATGTAACTATTTAAATATAATTTCAGTAAACGATTTGACATTTTGAAAAGCATCGGTTAGATTCATGCACAGAATGTAAACGCTGTGAAATGTTATCCCACGGCCACACTCCCAGCTGGTTTTATCAAAGCTGTCGTGTGTGCCAGTATGGGGTACTATCAGCTGCAGGTCCGAAACTAATCTGCAACAAGCTGACATTAACTTTCAACGATTTAAACGGCTACTAATGAATTTTTGTTCCAGTTCTGAGATCGCGGCGCATTGCGACTAACTGTTAAAGCTGCAACTCATATAAGTTTACTTACTTAGTTACATCAGATCAGTATGAAGAATGCATAATGTGACCTTTAACCCTAACTACAGAAAACACGAAACCAAAACCAGCGATAAATGTTATGAGGTCAGTTTTGGCATCTCCATTGTTGATCAAGTTGATTGGCTGACCTCTGATCCAAAAAAACATCAATTCAAAATTAGTGGTTAGTTTGATGACTGATGTCACAACGAGATGTGGTTGACAGCAACTGACAATGAAAGCGTTTTATGTTCTTGTATTACTTCACTTCAGCGATAGGCAGGGAGTAAATTTTCTAAAAGAAAGAGCAAAAAACTATATAACATAACGCATAACAAAGAATATCAAAAGTTAAGACGTCTAGTGCCTCACACGTAATTTTGGACATCTCGGCACTCTGACGCTCAGCCCTGAGCGTCAGAGTGCCGAGATGTCAAAAATTACAAATGACAGCTCAACCCGGTCTGGCACAGGATGCTTTATAGCTGTACCCATATGGCAACAGCGGGCGTCAAAGGGTTAACTGACGACAGAATTGTATGAAAATCTGAGCAGTTTGTTATGTGATACACAATGATCCGAGTAAAGGAGCAGACAGGTGACGACGCAGCATCACAAGATACGTACGACGTCGGCGCAATAGACACGCTCTGGAAGTTGCATTGTCATCATCGGGTTGGCAGTTCTTGTGTCCCAGAACTAAAGAACACCACGACAACACAAGATGTCTTACAACCACTGCTGACTGGTGTCCAAGCCATCAGTGAACTATCAAGAAAGCCGTGATAACACACAAGCATGACGAGGCATAGCGATATTCTACACTGTGTTCAGAAAAAAAACTCACACTTACATATTTCCCAGAATGATGTTTAGATTTACAAAAAAAACTGCAACAAATATACCTGAATAGTAGGTTATGATAATGTAAATATTACGGCCGATGACAAGATTATGATATCACATGTGACTAGCTAACATAGGAGCGAGTTTACAGCAAGCGAGATGCCAGGAGCCCAGGAGATGTCCTTTTTGTGAGCACCTGCTGGTGCACTGTTAGAGACAGTCATATTGTGTGTTCTTTGGGATTTAAGACAATAAACAATTTCTCGTACATAAACCAGATAAAGTTCACTACTGATGCGGGATAACGTTACAACAACTGTATGTTGTGATTCTGCCATCAGACAGTAATGCACGTGACTCCATGCTTGTGGTAAAGAGAAAGGCAGATATTTCAGCACAAGTTACGACACTTCAATGCAACAATGCCAGAGCAACATTCTTGTTGAAGTATGTTAAATTGCTGACTATCAGTCGTTGAATTATGGTGGGAAAAAGCTTTGCTCTGCCTAAAAGCCGTTATTAATTGACATAATGTCATTGGCTATGATCAAATCTAATTTTTACATCGGCTGGCTGTATTCACTGTTCTTCAGGTAAATTCACTGCAATTTCCGTGTAAATCTACAAATTGATCTGGGAGATATAGAAGAAAATTAGAAAACAACTGTATAATCAACTGGTCACAGTGACTGACATTACCATCACAACTAACAAGATGCAGCACAACGGACCTTGAGTGTCTTGTCCCAACTGCCAGTCATCAGACAGTTGTACGTGCTGCCTTTGATCCAGTGAACAGTTTTCACTGGAGCATCGTGCTGTACATCAAACCATACAACCTCAATCTATCACTCACAATAATAGGCATAAAATGTGCTCAAGATACACATAAAATCGACAGAACAATAGTGTGATATGGATTTTCATCAAGAGTGCTCTAGCCGGCTGTCAAATAAAGCCTTAAGTCTGAGAATTGGTGTCAGCGTGCATGCTGAAATAGTCCACTATCATGCTATACACTATCCACTTACATTGTTATTGCTAATCCAGAATTACAATAAAATATACTAAAAATGTAACAAAATTATGAGAATCCTAATCAATGATGTCAGTGAATTTCTGTCATTGATCAAGCAATGAATGCACGTGTTTTATATTCAACTTTATTCACCAAAATGGCTGAAGGGTTGACAAAGCAAATGAAAACAATACAAACAGCTGGCTGTGATAAAACGGTGTAATAATTGTCATTAAACAACCATGCTATGACATAACATTCACATCACGCTGTGAATCATGATAATAAACTGATGAGTGGCAGAAAAGACTCAATGTTAATGTGTGTAACCTGTGCAACTTGAACAAACTGGTTGGACGCTAAGTCCCACATCTTTGCCGACTTGTCACAAGATGCCGTGAAGATTTTTGAACCATCCTAAAACAACAACAAAACTACATTATTAATCATATCAACCACAGAACATAAACACTAACCTTACTTGACTCTGTAATAATCCATCAATACCCACTGGTGTCTTGCTGTACTGTTAACGCCTTTAGCGTCTACCCCGGAACAGTCTCGGACAGCACGACGCGTTCACACAGCGTCTATCCCGTGACAGTTACGTTGCTGCAGCCAGCCAGCCGTCACATCCACTCGTTGATATCGTTACATATAGTGTGTTTCGTTTCCCTGCGACCGTGACTAATACAGAACAGATGCCCAAGACCATGGTCATCCCTGGAGTGGCTCTAATGGCTTAGACTAATGACATTTTTATTGCTCATTTAATAACGGTATCTCTCTCCATCTGGGATAATGCGGGCGTTCAATAGACCGTCTGTGGTCATGCATAGTCGATCATGGCGAGAAGAAAGCCATCATACACTAACAATGACGTGCTAACAATTTTGGACAATGGGATAGTGATTCAGATTCCACGTTAGGCAGTTCAATAGACAGTAATGAATGTGATGACCACGCAGAAGCTGGACCAGATACAGGCGGCGACATCGATAGTGACGCTACAATAACTGTGGATGTAGTTGATAACATTACAAGGAAAGCGCCAGTCAGCAATATGAAACGTCTTGACTTCACCGGAAATTCTGGTTTGAACATTACGCTCCAGTCACCTGTGTATGGTGACCGAAAACAGACCAGTCAACTCCTGTGCCCCGTATTGCATCTTAGAGCACAGCAC
>Ga0056114_1000238_pt1 | contig 16717 bp, 13 predicted proteins | sample WorMetHERISLAND1_FD_77005 | JGI IMG/M metagenome (GOLD analysis project Ga0056114, IMG submission 77005) | Marine gutless worms symbiont microbial communities from Max Planck institute for Marine Microbiology, Germany - Olavius loisae HERON... ...
AGGGGTGTTCCCCTTGGAGCAGACCCGTCATGTTGGGGTTGCAAAGAGCGAACATCCCAGGCTAACTAACGGTGAAATTATTTTAGAAGAATTCCAACCTATGTAATCACAATCCACCAACGTTACAGACACAGACGGCAGTGTCTGTAAATGCTACATCGGCACCATAGGCGACCTGTCTTTGTCGACTGCCACTGCCGCAATGAGCGTACACAGTTTGCATTGAGTCATTGAAATAAAGTTCTAAAAGTGATGCTGTTGTGGTTTGTTGTAAAAAAAACAGTTATTTCATACAAGAACACCACCGCCACCACCGACAGCCTCCGTATATCAGCCAACAACAACTCACTAAAGCATCCTAGCGCCCGCAGTCACGACAGAGCTCAAAATGACAAAAGAGACCATGTCATTTCTGTGCAAAGAATGAGTGTAGGCCCTATTGGCGGTCAATTCCTAGCCGCGGCGGCAGTGGCAGTCGACAAAGACAGGTCGCCGATGGGCCGATGGGGCCGATGTAGTATTTACAGACACCCTACAGACGGACACACAGACAGACAGACAGACAGACAGACAAACGAGATGCGATCGCAATACCGCGCTTTGCACTAAAGTGCATCGCGCGGTAGAAACGATACAACATAAGTGAGGGCAATATACCATTCCACGAGAACGCCTTTTTCAACATTTACCATTTTCAAATATACTATTATTTTCACTCCCAGCTGCGTCAACAAACGAGTTAACTTCTATGCTGCTGTTGAAACAACGGTAATTACCGAATAGGAAAACCGCTTATAAAAGTTATTCACAGTAATAACTGCATAAGTTGTATGTGAAGAGGCAGCCGCTCCAGCCTTGAGGTGTCGTCAAAAGTACTGAAACAATACGATACGGTAAGAGAATTTAACGTGTATTGAAAAGCTGTGGTCAACTTAATTTAGCACAAGCAAAAGCTGGAAACAGCTGGAATGACCATACAACAGGTGCTTGCTGTTTACTTTTCTATGGTCGCTTAGCAACGCTTGTCAACGTTAGTAAATACGGAACGTGAGTTAATATCGTGAAAATTGTGTACAACAAGTTTTGTTGAAAACACTTATGGGCATAACACTTACTTAACTATCACAGTTTTGTTGATAAAGTTGTCATCTGTGCTGAAAGGTAGTCTACAGAATTTGTGTCTGTATACTGTGGCTGTACCTAGCAAACTGCATGACATGTAAGTAAGTAAGTAAGTAATCTTTATGAATGTGACAAACGCACACATAAGGAAAAACTACATAAAACACGCACACACAAAACATAAAAACACATATTTAAACAAGACAGATGATGCAAGCTATGGAACTCTAAGCAGTCTTATCAGATAACATAACATAACATAGCGGATGTTATGGGCGTAAGCGAAGTGCTGCTGTGCTTATATCGTTATTTAAAAGATATAATGGTAGACTTTAAGAACTCAAAATTCAACTCTGCTTCTACTCCCGGTTCCTGATAATTCTGCTTCCCAATCGTATCTAAGTTCTTGCGATGCCCAGTGTTTATCCAGTCTATTTTAAAATGAGTTTACAGAAGGGGCAGTAACGACAGAGAACGGTAGGCTGTTCTGTAGATAACTTACCAGGTAAGTGGCCACACTTGGACCGATGAAGAGTCCCCGGTACAGGCGAGAGGCCAATGGGCCAGGCGGACCGGCTAGTCCGTGAAGAAGCCCATCTCAGCTTTTTGTCATTGCTGTAGACAGTGCTTGAAGGAATTCAAGGTAAAAGATTTGATATCTTTCTGATGTAGGCCTAAGATGTTCTAGCGATTGACAACTCTTTCCAAAAAGAAAAATCTTCTGCTGTTCAGTGAACTTCGGGATTTTTGTTTAGTGACCTCTAGTAGTGGTACTGTTGCTGATGGTGAAGAACCGGTTAAACAGTATGGATGAGAGTCCCTTAAATATTTTGAAGACTTGGAACAGCTAAGCTCTGTTCCGTCTTTCTTCCAGTGATTATACACCATCAAGGTCTAAATAACTTACTCAGCCTCTCCTCATGTGAGTAGTGCTTTTACCTTTCATATATCTAATCAATTTATGTTGCAACTGCTTATCATGTACTATATATGCATTTGTAATTTGTAAACGGGACATTTTCATGTAATCTGTACAATGGATATGATAAGCATGATTAAATGTTGTCAGTGATGATTAACTTAGTCATAAAGCATGTAAAAAGTGGCTTAAGGCAGCATTTTTCGGACAGTGAATTAGAAACATTTGGAGAAGGAACAAATACAGTAGTTTATGCCCCTAAGTAATCAGCTTTAAAACTGACTCAAAGCTGTACTTTATACACTGATAGCTTATTTGCAGTAGAAAATTGTCAAAAATGCCACTTTTATTCATTTCAGAACTTATGTGTATATGATACAGAATGCCATCAGCAGGAGCTGTCATACCACCCACAATTATTCCACTTCGAAATCCATCGTCGAGTGGGAAATCAGCTACACATATCGACACAAAGACATACATCGAACTGGAAAGTGGTATGTGCATGACCAATCTTGCTTTGAGTTCGTTGAATGTAGGATGTCACACTTTTTACTACTAGTAATGAATCCCTTACTTTACCTTATCATACCTTACTATAAGGGGCAGATGTGTTACTGCCTAACACTGATGAATCCAATGAGCCCAATGTGCATTCCCGACTCAACTGAAGGTTACTGAAAATTCTTGGAAGTTTTTTGCAAGCTGAATGAGAGTAGACCAGTGTTCCTGTTTTAGCTGATAATGGTCTGAGAAGAGGACACCGAAGTGATTCCTTCATCTATTGATAGTGGCATAACATCTTCCCAAGAAGTGGAGACTAGTGTCCATTTCTTCTTCACAGAGTGGACACAAGGGATCACTCTTTTTCTCAACAGACAAAGGATTTTGTGTATTGTGTTCACTCAAAAGACTGATAAGTATCCTCAGACCTCTCCATGAAATTCTCAGTGCATAAGCTGGAACGTACTTCATTGACTCCCTATGTTAGTCTCACGACAATGGCTGTTTTATGTCATGCCAGTTTTTGTCGTGTTCCTGACTGACCGATTATTCCTCTGATACTCATCGTGGAAATCCAATACTAATTGTGTGGCCACTTGTCTTGCAATATCTTCAGCCATCTCATTTCCTGCAATTTTGCTGTATCGACAAAGGCCACTGTGAATTGACAACTGCTGTACAGTTGTCATAGTCTCCCACACCAGCTCATTTTAGCTGTGGAGATGGATTTCAGATCATCTTGGTTGTCCAAAAAATGGTTATTGCTTTGTCAATGCTGTCACAGAGCAGCAATGCATATCTCATGCATGGTAACTGGTCCCAATGGAGATCAAAATGTTTGATCCACAGTTTGAGCATGGATAATGTTGCAACAGAGGTACCAGATTTAGCACAATAACACATCAGGGCAAGAGGAAGACCTTAAGGGGTCACACTTACCTTGCATGCAAAGAGTTCACTCCATCCCCACCTAAGGGTCAGGGACCACAAAGTCCAAATTTTTTCACACCTGCAATATGCACATCTAAACAATTTAAACTACACTGTAGCTACTAAAATTGATTGGATGACCCACCAAGGCAGGCAATTCCAATGTGCAACTAGATGCCATTGTTGGGTTATGTTCCCATTGAGCCTTGGGGGCCTCTCTAGTTAAATTATGGAGCTAGAAACAAGAGTTCTGTGTCCAAAGTGTAACTGAAAATTTGACACAGCACAGTGACTGATTATTGTATTATTGTGCATGTAACAGGAACTCCAGAATGCAAGGTTTACTTTACAACAGATGGTTCTAAGCCCAACCACATGCAGCCAAAAGTTGGTGGCAGAGAGATAACATTCAGATACAAAGGTCCATTCACTATGAGCTCGGGAAAGAGGACAGTGAAGGCAGTTGCAGTTGCACGGTATGACTACTTTTAGTTTTGCGTTCATATACTCATATCACGATGTGTTATTCAGTATAGATTCATTCATTCATAGTCTTAATCATGACATCCGACAAAATGCAGATGAAATTGCAATGGATGGTTAGTTAGTTTACATACAACAATAGCACAATATAGTTACAATCATGCAGTTGTCCTTGATGTGCCAATATTGTCAATGTTAGATGGTGTGCAAAAGATAGTCTTAAAAGACATGCAGAATCAATGCAGGAGAAACTACTTGAAATTAAGTGTATTGTATAAAATTTGAGCTTGGGTTTTGTTGAAAATTGTATTTCAAATTGATATCAGTGAAGTTTGGGTGTTTTGTTTGATCATCAGAGACGGTTTAAAGGAGAGCAATGTTGTCACAAAAACTTTTACCGTTGATGACAGTGGTTTGCCTTCTGATGATGACAATGGACTTTCCAGCGACTTTGAAGACAGAGTTCGTTCTGAGAATGATTATACACCATCAAGGTGCAAGTCGAGGCCTCAGTCAGCAATTGAGTCTGGTCGAGCAAAGGTTGTTTAATTGTTACAAGTTAACACATTGCTACACAAATTCTTTTCTCAACATTAGATAGTCTTTCTTGTATACGGATCTGCATGCTGCTTTATTTCTACATTTCATCATTTCTTGTTTGTATGTTTTGTTTTCGAGGTTTTGCTGATGTTATGAATAATTACTTCATTTACCAAAACTGAGAATGTACAGATATCTCAGTTGTGTATTGTAAATCAGGCCTGATTTTATCTCGTGAAATTTGCTGATGTGACAGCGTCTTTTACGTTCCATTTGATAGTTTCGTATCTTTGACATGCTTAATTAAGCTGTAGTTGGACAGACAACGTGAGTTATGTCTGCCTGACACTGTGGGCCCGTTCGAAAACTAGTTCAGAGACATCCGAGCACTCAGAGGAGTCAGATATCTGTTCGTTAACTCACTCAGAGCACGATCTCGCGCGTTCGTAAACACCCGCTCTGATCGATTGAAGCACGCTCTAAACGCTCGGAGTCGAGACTGCGAGCATTTGGATCTACGCGGGAATGACTTTGTTTACATGCGGCATAATGGAGGTTATTGGACAACATTTTATTTTTGACGAGTCCGGAGCTGTATATATTTGTGTAGCAAGATACAATGAATATGTGAATTTTAGGATGAAAATGTCATTGCGTTTTATTCATTTTACTTTCATTTAACTCCGTATACGTTAAAACTAAGTTGTGTTTGTTCCATTATCGATCGTTTGCGTTTGTTTACTACGGGCAGACCGCGAGAATCTAACAACGCTCCACAGGCCATGCCTCTTTACCCGGATAGATCTGCTCCATAGTTATCGAACGGGCCCTGTGGGTGGTCTCTTATCGAGTCTGGAGTCATTGTCTAGTGTTTTACTTCAACACACTTTCACTTTGTAATGATAGTGCGCTATATAAATGTACACTTAATAATAATAATAAAACACAGTACAGTAATGAGTTGTTGAGTTGATATGATACTGTTCTAGAAAAGCAAAACTGTCCATGTATCATGAACTCGTGTTTGCATACAGTATAATAATGATGTGAAACAGTAGTATATGAATTGTATAGCATGACTTGCTTGTTGCTTATGAACAGCCCACCAATAATGCACTTGTTAAGACTACTCCAAAGGAAGCTTGGGTGTCATCAAAAGCTGCCAGTTCTCTCAGCTATTCATACGATGCACATAGCGCCACGTCATCAGGTATTCATTGCAATATGTTACATTGTACATTATACTATAATAATATCACCCCGTGATATATCACCTCGGGAGCATTGTACACTGTAGAATAAGCCCACCTTGTTTCCTGGCTGATGTCTTAACAAGCGACTTAACCAGTCTAGTTTTATTTTGCTGTATTTTGTGTTGTTTGCTTTTTCTGGTTTGTCCTTATTTTTTGTAGTGTCTGTTCTTGATTTGTCTTCCGTCACGTATTTTCCAGTGTGTACCGACGTGAATGGCACTTTATAGCCTAATTGTGTTGATGTGCCCTTAAGAATCTGCTCACTCACTCAGTCACTCACTCACTCACTCACTCAGTTATACTGGTACTATAATAACAGAGCCATTTTCTGTAATTGACTGGCACTAGATTTGTTTGTGTATTATAATTGTCACACGTGCTGTTTTAACAAGCTACCAATTTTGGCATGATATATCATCATCGCCACGTAGACTTTGTTAGGATTCAAATGAGATCAAAAGTTCCCAATGGCCAAGCTTCATCGGTTCTTCACTTTTGCCTACCAGCCATCATGATACATTTATTTCACGTAGCTCCACATACACACCAGTTTTTGTGATGTATTTGTTTCAAATTCATTTGGCACAACACCAGCAACATGAGGTAAAATTATTAAGTTACAGATTTTGGTGAATTTGTTCAAAGCAAGTTTGGTTAACGATTTTTTAAAATTTTACATATGCATTTTTCAGGTTCAGCACACTATTGTTATCTGACAACTTACTCAGCATTTTTCACATAAAGTGATCGGTGAATATGATGACTGGCATTAGATATTAGTTTGATAAACTTTGACTTAAGATTCATGCTTCCTGATCTGTAAAATTAATGTTGGCTAATTAATAATTATCAGCAATGCTTAATTGATTTCTTTGTTTTGGTTTGCTGTAGCTGGTCCACCAAACAACTCTGTACAACTGCCCGAAGGTCCGTTTACTGCGACCAACTACTCGGGAACTCAGATGAACTTCTGGGGTGTGGCACCGAGCACCGTTCCTCCTTGGGTCAATACTTCGCCTTATGACACTCCTGGCCAGCTTGGCGCCGTCACAAACAGTGTTCTCCAGGTCCGACGTTGTTTTGTGGTGTATCTAGCTGTTTTGATCTGATACGTGGTATACTTCACGACTTCGTGTTACTGTAAAGTACACAGAATTGTCACCGCCTGTGAACATACTATTGTGCTGTTGCTCATGTTGTACTCATCATGTGTTGAAGTACTGTAATTGTTCTGTTATGTTATTTCACTTGTCAACGAGGAATATTGCAAATACTATGGTCAAAATATCCTATTAAGTGAATTCTGGGCATGAAGGTTGACTGTGATAGCCCTCACACCACCTGAAAAGATTTTGATGACAGTCAGAAACTTTTGGTGTTCTATATCGTCTCATGTTGGCTCTGTCGGGATTTTGTGGCATCATTTGGCAGAAAATACTAGAATGGTTCATTGTTATTATGGTTGGGCTATGAGGTGATGAGGTGAATTTGATATTTTTGGCCATTTTGATACAGTCTGTGAATATGATTTTGTGAATACACAGACGGATAGCATTAGAGTCATATGCTATAGACAAGGCACTGAAATATGTTAGAAGTATATTGATTAGTACAGTAATTGTATTGTTTTCGATATTTTATTCATGCATGTTGACAGAGCATGGATCAGCCACGTGTAAGTCTGAGTGATCTGCGAGAAATAATCCAGCTGGAAGTTGAACGGCTGAGTGCTGCAAAGCCTCCTGTGATTGAGTATGTTGAGAAAGTCCCGGAACTGAAGCCAGAAAGTGCAGGAAATGGTGCGTCTTGTTATTCGTATTCTGTTGTTCCAACACAAATACTATCTCCTACTATAATCACGAACTGAAACTTAAAGTTATTAAATTGATGTTGCGCAAACCATCAAAGTGCTTCTCAAACGGTCACGTAAATCTGACAACATGAGTATCAGAAGGTCAGCAGCAAATTGTACAAAAAGTGTGAGAAATTCGCTAACGAAACCAAATTTTAGGCAGCCAGTGAAGTGACAGTTGTCATATCTATGTACCAAACGCCTCAGACATAAAATTGTCAGTTCAATAATAGGCTGGCAAGCAAAATTACACATGATTTTTCAGCCAAATGCAGTGAAACTTTTTTGCAGTAAAATTGTTGGAATTTACCGGATTGTATGAAGAAAAATATTATACCAAAATGCTTTTAGATAAAAGAAGATGGACTACAAGCAGCAATTACAAGGAGACAGCTTTTGTACTATAAAGTTCTTAATATTAATTTTGTTAAGACATTAATTCAAAAATGTGGATAAAACTATTTTTAATTCAGTACTGTTGGAACTTAGAATTTTTAGTAGGATGAGTTATGGCAGTGAAGAATACATACTTCATTCTGCAGTGATAAACTCGCTTTTTTAAGAATTGTTTGTAGGTTAAATGGCTGCTTATTGCTAATAAACTATTAATAATTTATTACTTGGGAATGGCTAAACATGTTTTAGTAAACATTGGTTATTTTTCTGTGTAGATATGTAAGCAGTTTGAGTGATCATTATTTTTGTACAATTAAGAAATTTAAATTTTGTCCACTCAGTAGATTAAATGTTATTGACATCAATAAAATTTATGATATGGATTCATGGGTTGATTTTATTCTGGTTTGAAAATGAAAATTTTGACTCTTATGAGTACGTCCTTACATCATTCACTAATACTGTCATGATGGATGTTATTTTCTGTATAATTCAGGAAACTGGAAGGATCAACTGGAGCATATCTATGCTCATCTACTCAACCAGTGCAATGTGGACACTGCGTTTCGAAGCAAGATTGGTCAGCCAAAACTTGGCAAAGTAAGTGGATCCTAGAATATTTGTTTGATTCTGCTTGATTTTTCTTTGATTCTGCTGTATGGAAACACCAGGTTAAGAGTCTGTCAACTTAACCCTTTATTTCCTTTAAGCTGTTTGCCAGTAGATCATTACCAGCTGTTTGGTAACCAGTTATACAGTAGTGCATTAGATAATTAACCACGTCTGATAGGCCTATGCATCTGATGGACCAGCTTAGCTTAACATTAAATGATTGAAGAGTAATAAAAAGTTTACAAAATAGTGGTATAAATCAGCACTTCACTAATGTAGATGATCTAGTAGATGTCTGCGTTTGAGTCTGTCCATTGTGTGATGGGATAAATTATATTTTCGGTTTTTCCAATCAAGTGCTATTGCAAGTTCTTAAAGTAACGTAAAAATTTATGGTGATTGAGGTTGTAAGGTGGTAAAATTACACACAAATATGGGGGAAGACATTTGTTTTCGTGTTGTGTCGTTGACGTTTCTGGTTTCAATAATGCTGTGTAATTTTGTTGCTGAACTTAAGAAAGTTTTCCTGGTTACCAATGTTTATTGCAGATTGTTCATGCTGACTTTGACGAGGAAGATGATGCTTTGCTTCTTACGGTTTCAATTGCCCGCGCTGGATGTGTGCCAAAGAAGCCAAAACCCAAGACTCCGCCTCCAAAACTGGCTCCGTCTCCTCCAAAGCCGGCGCCAACTCCAAAGCCACCGCCAAGTCCACCGAAACCAAAGCCAGCGACAAACCTTAAGACAGTCGCATTAGCTGCAGCCAAGGTGCAACCTCCAAAGCCAAAGGAAGAAACAAAGCAAGAGAAGTTGAAGAAACGAGATCCATTCTTTGAGACTGAAGAATATGAAGTAAGCCGTCTACATTGTCTAAAAGAAATGTTAATATTTACATAAATTCACTATACTATTATTAACAGTTTAACTTGTTCTTGAAGAAATCAAATATTACTCGTACACACATAAAGCAAAGCTGTTATTGAATGATGCAGAAATTCAGTTGTGTTTGTGGAGTGGCTTATGTTTGTTTTGTTTTACTGTACATGTACGTTCCAGGCAGAAGGAACTGTAAAGCCTTGGGCAACGTTTAACGCCGAAGTGGACTGTGAACGGCTGCGGAAGGCAATGAAAGGACTAGGTTGGTCATCTGCATGATATTGTAATATTGTTGTAATTGATATAATGATCTATATTTGCCTTCTTCGTCCACTTAATACTGATCAACGTTGGCCTTGGCAGCCGAATGGTTAGGATAGAGTATGCGAGGTGCCTGGCTGGCTGCCTATGTGGACCCAGGATCGGAGGTGGTTATTTTACCTGGATTTTTTTGTGAATATATATTCTGAGATTAATTTCTCGGGCCAACACAGAGAGTTCGCCAATGTCCTCTTTAATCAGTGAGACTGTGACTGGTGGCTATTTTCGTGAATACGAATACACGGTAGTCTCTGCCACGGTGTTGATAACAGAAAGTGCCATCGTGACTGTCGGAGAGACTGATTTGCCTGATATGACCTTCTGCGCGCAGAGTGGCCATGTCCTGAGCTAGGCCGCTCTGTTCAGCCAAGTATAAAATGGTACACTCAAAGAAACAATGCCGATAAGCCAGGCATGTGTACTACAAGGCCTGCCAATCATTCTGCTGGGAGGTCTCTCGGTTGGTCCTGGTCCATAATACACACCCACCTTGATTTGAGGATCGGCTGCCCTGGATATACACAGTGCCGTGGACCTCATTGGGAGGCATCCTGATAACGCAACACGTACTCAACATGACTCTGCAGTCTGCTCGCGATCTGCTGTGCACCACTGCTGGACAGAGGATGACGCTGCACTCACATGGGCTCCATGCCTTGAGCCAAACGAACGGTTTCATCGCCAGCGCATGCATGGGAGAGACATGTGTTGTCCAGGACAGACAAACCACTGAACAACTCACAGTCACCCACAAACTTCAAACTGATGCCACTTTCTTGTGTAATGTTTTTGTTGCTAAGCTGCTGTAGGTGTAAATATGTATCAAAGAAAGTTTGACTTGCATGGTTATTACCTGTTCAGTACAAATAGGGCAGTAGACTATAAGTAGAGAATAAGTTTGGTTCATGTCTGTGCTAATAAGGTACTGACGAGAAGACTATCATCGACATTCTCGGATACCGCAATGCAAATCAACGAAAAGAACTCGTGCTCATGTTTAAGACGATGTTTGGAAAGGTACTTATCCCTTCTATATATGCTTTGTTTTCAATACAGTATTTACTATTGCCATTACCAAACTTTATTTATCATATAAGCTTTACAGTTAATGGTTTTGTTAGCATTTGGCTGTTATAGGTGTAATTTTTAACGGTGACTTATTAAAATTGCATTTTATGTGGTTTTTTATATGTAATATTCTGTTGTATGCAGCCAATTCTGTTTATCTTCTCTTTCGACATTAAACATCCGGAACGTCCCTGATTTGATGGCTGAGTTATGACATCTGAGACGGAATTACAGCACTTTAGGAGTGACTCAGAAGTTTTCTGCAGGAACCAAATTCCAGTTTCTAAGATAAGATTTTAATGTCTGATTATACACATTACTTTAATGTTTAATGCTGCACTAATGATAGTTTTAATGACTCTTACATTATGAAACCTGTGTGTACCATAGTCAAGCACTTTAGCATTCAGCTATTTCAGACTGTGCATTCTTATCCGTGTCACTGTTTGCTCTAAGATAATGTTTTTTCTCAGTATCTCAACATTGTGAAGTTTTTAGTTGAGATTAAGTGATTTGCATTTGGGCCATCTCCTTCCTTGAATTACTCGTAAAAACTAAAGAAGGGTAAAGCTGGAAAAATGTGCCAATGTTGATTCTAGGATTTATCCGGAGAGCTGGAAAGTGAGCTCAGCGGCAATTTCCAATCATGTGCCAAAGCACTTTGTTTGTCACCCGATGTCTACGATGCATCAGAAGTGAAACGAGCCGTCAAGGTCAGATTAACAGAGTCTTGATTTGCTCCAATAAAAGCTGCAACTATTGCAACTGTTAATTTTGCATTGTAGGCATAATTACCGTATAAATAGGGGTACATGTTGCAATTTGTAAAAAAATTCATTTTGTTTTATTTGCAGGGTCTCGGAACAGATGAAGATGCTCTCATTGAAATTCTGTGCACACGTACAAATGTTCAGATAAAAGCTATCGTTGAGGCCTACAAGAAGTGTTAGTAATCGCAAGATTCTTTCTCATTTTGTTAAATTAGCAAGACATTTTATATTTTTAACAGTTTCTTTGTTGTTTTGAATTTTAATGTTTTTTAACTTGAATCACAGAATAATGTTTGTCCGATAATGGCAAATTATTGTTTTTTTTTTAATATTGTAAATATACAACATTGTTGTTGAAGGAAAATTTCACACAAGAATAAAGGCTATATAGTTATTATCATTATGTATGTGTGTCATGCCCGATCAAGTATGAATTAACAAAGTTCATTTGGGCGTATTTATTCTGTTAAAACAAACTTAATTTTTTAATTAAGCAAAATTGAACTTCCATAAGTTAAATCATCTGTTGTTTTGTTCTTATTGTGATCGTTGCAGTGTAAAATGTGGCACAGAATAAAGTGGTCCATACATGCATCACGTTACATGCATGTGACATGATGCTTACTGAACTAAGCTGTACGTTTGGGATACACTAAGAAGATTGTGATTTATTGTACGAAGCTGATAAGAAACTGTTCTGTGAAATGATGCGAAACTGCATCCATCAGTTGTTACGAGTGAGTGAGTGGGTGAGTGAGTGAGCAGTGTTTTACGTCCCCGCCAACACAGTATAGGTTTTTCCGGGAGACGGTTTTTACAGGTCAAAGGACCCTACCGACAGTATCAAAGTACTGAAGGAGAATGCTACAAAAGAGAAAGAAAACAACGAAAACAACTAAATACACATACACAGACAATAATGTAGACACAAAACGATATACACAAAAATAAGCACAGCAAGTCCACTAGTCTACACTAATATGGGGTGACTAGAGGACAGCTCCCACAGAGGGCAGGGTCGCTAGGCCTGAGCGGCGGTGGGGCTGCCGCCGCGGTACCCCCCATCAGTTGTTACCCCCTACTAAAGTTTTACATATGAAACTCTGTTCCACTTCAGACGCACTTGTCGTGTTTTTGCTCTCCCGCAGTGTTGTTTTAATTTGTACAAATCGTCCTTTGTCCTTGGTAACTTATTTGATGATGTATAGTTGTATACTTGTGATACTGTGTGCCTTAATTCCAACTTGATAAGCTATGTTTAACCTTCAGTTTTTATTTTTGCAGTGTATGGGAAAGACATGGAAAAAGACGTAATGGATGATACCTCCGGAAACTTCCGACGTTTACTTGTGGCACAGATCCAGGGTGGCAGGGATGAGAACAAGACATTTGATCGGACTGCAGCTCAGGATGATGCACAGGCCTTGTTCAAGGCCGGTGAAGCCAAGTGGGGAACAGATGAGTCGATGTGAGATTTTAGCATCGTGTTTTCAATTTCACTTTTCACAGTTTTTCACTTACACTTAAACGTCCACTTTTTGAGAAACTGGTGGTATATTACCATCAAACTCCTAATGTAAAGCAGGTCTCGGTGCCATTCTCTGATAGATCTAGGGAGTTTTCTGTCATTCTAATAGTGCCATAGTTCATTAGTTGAACATACAAATCAAGTTCTTGAATTTGGTGTGATCCTTTTCCGGACGTTTTCTTTGTATCTCAGCTAATCCTCGACTTTTTGCAACCATATTTAGTGGGAAATCAGTGTACAATGCATACAGTGCAATACAGGATGTTTAATGTGTGCTAAAAAGCCTGCATGTAATGTCTTGGCAACTTTCAACCACCAGTGCTGAGGCTGTTCAACAAAGGGAAAGCCCAATGCATATAAACCTACTCGGTGTTTTGGTCATGTTTGATAGAGTAGTAGCATCACCATATGACTTTGATGTGACTTTTTTCTGCCGGGGTTTTGGCATCATAACAATCACTTGCATCGCCACACTGTAGCAATTCACGCCAAAAAACATCTTTCACATAAAAAAAGTTGCACTTTGAAAGAGTTATAAAAAAGAAATGCAAAATTTTACCAGAAGAAACTGGTGTGAGAGGTGGTAGTGATGATGGCAGTGGACTGGATAAACGGCAATAAAACTAGTTTAGTACTTAGTGGACAAAAATATCTCGTTTGCATACATTATCTGTACAAGTATGTCTTATACTGCAGGTTCAATCAGATTCTGTGCCAGCGAAGTTTTGCACATTTGCGAGCTGTATTCGATGAATATTCTAAAATATCAAAGAAAACTGTGGAAGAAGCAATAAAGAGTGAGTTTTCTGGAGACATTAAGGACGGTCTTCTGACTGTGGGTAAGAGGATGTCTCTGCTGTTTAGTTCCCTTGAGCATCTTTTATGTTCTGCTGATAATGTATCTGCCAAATTGCGGCGTGTAATGGCACATATTTCACTTTGCTTGTGACTTATGCGAATTATATGTGCGGTAACACAGCGATCTCGCTGACCATGTACTGTAATAAAGTAGTGAAACTAAGGTCTAAAGACAGAAAAAAGTGAGCGGTACTGAAGATAGATACAGAATATTATGTAACACAGAAGGCAGCATCCTGTTTTGAAGAAGAATGCTAGCAAGTGTATCGTCCCGCCCCCAATAGGTCAAGACGATAAATTTTAAATTTTTCACATTCGACAACCAAGTCATTTTGGCCAGATTTTGCATCTTAGTACATTATTTCGCACAAATCGGACAAACAATTGTGGAGCTATAGCCAAAAATTGTAATTTCCAATATGGCATTAAGAAATAGTATGATGCAAATTTTAAATGAATTTTGTCATAATAAACACTTAACACGCTAGATGGAGCCACATATGATCACACACTGTATTAACGATGATACCTCATTCCTACGGGAGTCGCGTGAATAACATATATTATATATTAATTGAATATTAAATTTTTATGCTTCCCAAAGTGTGTGTCTAGCTAAACTGTTATCACATTTGCCAAAAAACATTGAATTTTATCTATACATTCAAGTACCAAACATTACCAGCAAAAATGTAAGTTGGCTTCACTTTAGCTGGCCCACCCTGTATAATGCAATTATGGATATTTTAATGCGTATATGTTGTGTAACTGACAGTGCGAGTAATCCGGAACAAGCCGGGGTATTTTGCACTGAAGATGCAGAAGGCAATGAAGGGTCTCGGAACAGACGACCAGGCTCTTGTTCGCATCATCATTTCTCGCAGTGAGTGCGACATGGTTCAGATCAAGGACTCTTTCCAACAACAGTTCCAGGGCCAACTTGCCGACTGGATCAGGGTTGGTTGTCATGGCAATTACTTCAGCAGCTGTTCACTCTATTGCTGTCTTGATGTAATTGAGAGAAGCATGTATCAATAGTATATTCAGGGTGGAGCAGAAAAAAAGTGGCAAATATACGCATGTAACATGTATGTTTCAGTTGTTTCTGCACAACCCTGAATATTTAATGTCATCCTCATTGGCATCATTATAGTAAGGATGTTGACAGTAGTTTTTTAAATGTACACTGTATTCTGGTCATGAAAACAGCCTTTTTATGGTGATTCAGATGTGATTATTGGCAGTGTATGCCTGTGAGAGCACATCAATTGTCCTGTCACCATCCCCTAAATGTGCCAGTGAGTGATGCATCAAAAATGCCTGAATGATAGTTAGCATGCTGACAAATATCCAGACTAACACGCCCATGCCAACATGCAGACAATACCGTCTTTGCTGTGCTAGCATTGCACGGGTGATAAATATACGATATGGGAGTAGAACCAGATATACCTGTATCGTCAGAAATAGCACTACATTGTTGTTATCATATAGATCATTTGTGGTGCAGCTGTTATGAAATGAACATAGATGCAATCTCTAAGTCAGTACAAGCTAAAACCAGGGAATTTGTCGATCAATATTAAGTTTCTGGGCACATTTAATATGTGGTAAATAAACAGATAATTGCAAAGACTACAGTGTATTGGCAAACGTAAAACAAATAAATCGTAATGCTCTTCTGTGTTGCAGGACGACGTGTCGGGTGACTACAAAGAGATTCTTCTGGCACTGATTGGAGAACGGCCGCCACCTGCTCCAGTGGCAGAGGAAGAAGATGCTGGTGAACCAGAGTTGGAAGAAGTGGAGGAAGAACACATTGAAGTATGGACTTTGGTTTCGTCCTTTTTTGCATGCTACATTCTGGAATGCTATGGTGACTTCCACTGCTGATCCCAATAAACAAAACTGTCAGTTGTTACTTCTGCAGAACAAGGAGGTAATGGGAGAGGTTCAGTTTGTCATAATTACGTATTTTCACAAGTCGTGAACAGGGGCGCGGGAGCCATGGCGCCAAAGCCGCCGTGGCTCACACAAAATTTCGACCAATGGTGCCAAGATAGGACTTGGCTCACATAAGTTTTCAGAAGTCATTGATTGAAATGACAGCAGTGTTTTCAAGTGAAAACACTGCAGTAACGATTTTACGGCAACTAGTAAACATATTTTTAATCACCTATTATTATAACGTCGACTGAATGGTGTAGAGATTCATTTTGACGAATCCTCAATATGCTCAGCTTTGAGCATATATGCAAATTCTCTAACAAGAGCGTGAACACAGTGAATGTCTGAATGATATGGTAACGCTGAACAATGCTGACTGCTGAGTTGGAGTAATCTTTAACAATACTAATAATAAACAAGAAAGCCCAGCTGTCGCTGTCAAACCCGCGCGACGCGAAAGCATGCAAAAAATTGCTCCAATTCAACGTGCTTACAACGTTGTCGCTGACAATACTGGTATATCTTCATTCGTTTAGCAACTTTAGCTATCTTGTTACGTCCGAAATCTGCGAAATCCCGAGAAATTCTCTGAAAATTCAAACTTATAGAGTTCAGGGTCATCCAAGGTCATCGATCTTGGTGTCAATCGAAAGCGAATATGCAACTTCCTATTAGTCATTAATAGTAACTTTGGACGTATCTCCTGCAGTTTTCGAGATATTGACACATTTAGCTACA
>Ga0056114_1000239_pt1 | contig 16690 bp, 11 predicted proteins | sample WorMetHERISLAND1_FD_77005 | JGI IMG/M metagenome (GOLD analysis project Ga0056114, IMG submission 77005) | Marine gutless worms symbiont microbial communities from Max Planck institute for Marine Microbiology, Germany - Olavius loisae HERON... ...
CACCTGTTCCTAAAGGAGTGCGAATGGCGGTTCAATGGAGGTGATCACCGGGAACTGCTTAACCAATTAAAGACATGGGTGAATTCGAGACAAAAACGTCCTTAGCTAGGACAGCCCCTTGTTATTTTTCTTCTATGACCTCATTAAAGGCCCGCCCTTGAACGAAGTCAACGGAATCAGGGCGTTGGCGCCAGTGAAGATCAGAACCGTGAGCTTATTTCGCGACAGGACCCCGGCGCCTCTCAGGGCGCCGGTATCACATTCTTTGTTGACCGCCGTAGGCCGCGAGGAAATTCCGTTCGGAACCGGCACCGAGATATGCCAGCGCACAGCCGAGCAGGCGATCCTTCTTTTCGCCGATTTCCGGGCAGTTCTTTTCCGATACCTCGGCCCGCATCCCGCGGCTCTCCCCGGCCGCCGCCGGAATGGCGCCCGGCAAGCTGGCCTCCCGGCGCCGGTCAACCTTGTCGACCGGCTCGATCAGGATATCCGGCGCTACGCCACGGGCCTGGAGGGTCTTCCCGTCCGGACCGTAATAGAGTGCCGTCGTCATTTTCAGCGCTCCCTCCACCGGCAAGGGTAAAATCGTCTGAACCGACCCCTTTCCGAAGGACTGCGTGCCCATCACCGTGGCGCGACGATGGAACTTGAGGGCGCGGGCGACGATTTCGGAAGCCGAAGCCGAGCCGCCGTTGATCAGGACGACGAGCGGAACGCCGTTGGCGAGATCGCCGGTCTTGGCGTCATAGACGCGTTTATGTCCAGCCTGGCGCCCGCGGAGCGACACGATCTCTCCGTGATCCAGGAAGATGTCGGCGAGAATGACCGACTGGTCCAAAGGACCACCCGGATTGTTCCGAAGATCGAGAACGACCCCATCGGGATCCCCGTTCAGCGCCGCACGGATCGCGGCGAAGGCCTTGATCACGCCGCCTTCAGTGGTGTCCGTGAACCGTCTGACTTGAATGTAGGCGACCCGCCCTTCGGTCCGCCATTTTACGGACTGCACATGGATCAGGGCACGGACGATGCCGACGGCGAAGTCCGCCACTCCTTCCCGGCGCACGACGAGATCGATCCGGGTCTCGGGACGCCCGCGCATCATCATGACCGCCTGATGCAGGCTTTTCCCCTTGATGGGATTCCCGTCGACGGTGACGATTAGATCGCCGGAACGCAGGCCCGCCGCATCCGCCGGCGTGTCCTCAATCGGCGAAACCACTTTTACGAGGCCTTCCTCCATGGTGACCTCGATACCGAGTCCACCGAACTCGCCCTTGGTTTGCACCATGGTCTCGCGGAATTCATCCGGGTTGAGGTATGAGGTGTGGGGATCGAGGGATGCCGTCATCCCATCGAGAGCCGCTTCGGCCAAATCGCCACCGCTCAGCGAACCCGGGAGCGATTTCTTGTCTTCGATGCCCTTGATCGCCGCTTGCAGGAGATCGGCGTCGGAGACCTCCTGGACGTAACTGGTTCGCAATCGGCGAAAGGCGAAACCGACGTAATCCAGTTTTTCGTCATCCTCCGCATCGGCCAGGTAGTGCCGGAATACGTCGCTGAACCGGTCGAATTCCTGGGCCGATTCCGGAGGCAACGGCGCCTGCACCCCGACTGCCGAGAGCACGCGGCCGAGCGGGCTGCGCGCGCCGTCGGTGCAGGCGCTGACACCCGGCAAAAGGGTCGCCAGCAGAAGAAACCCGATAACCAGCAGTTAGGTCTGAGGCGTCGCCCGCCAAATCTTTCGAGGGGGCCTATGCCCAGGCATTCATCCGTCCGCCGTAATCCGGGCGACGAGTTCGCCCAAGACGCGCTCGGCGTCGTCGTTCTCGACCTGGCAGGTGCCGGCGTTGGCGTGCCCGCCGCCGCCGTACTCGAGCATCAACTCGCCGATGTTGGTCTTCGAGGTACGGTTGGTGATCGAGCCGCCCGTAGCAAAAACCGTGTTCAGCTTGTTGAGCCCCCACATGACGTGGATGGAGATGTTGCAGTCCGGATAGAGGGCGTAAATCATGAATCGATTGCCGGCGAAGATGGTCTCTTCATTCCTCAGGTCGAGGACGACGAGGTTGCCGTGAACGGTGGCGCATCGATTGATCTGGTCCTTAAACCGCTCCTCATGATCGCGATAGAGTTCGACCCGCTCCTTGACGTCGGCCAGATTCAGGATCTCGGCGACGCTATGGTCGCGGCAATAGTCGATCAGTTCCATCATCAACTGATAATTGGAAACCCGGAACTCGCGGAACCGCCCCAAACCGGTCCGTGAATCCATCAGGTAGTTCAACAGGACCCAACCGTCCGGATTGATGATCTCGTCTTTCGTGAATTGCGCCGAATCGCTCTTGTCGACGGCGTCCATCAATTTCGTCGGAAACCCGCGGGAATCTCTCCTTGCCGCCGAAGTGGTCGTAGACGACACGCGCCGCCGACGGCGCGTTGGGGTCGATGATATGGTTGTCGGGCTTCTCGTCGAGGCGGATGGTCTCGCTTTCGTGGTGGTCGAAGGCCAGGTGAACGCCCGGTACGTAAGGAAGGTTGGTCGTGATATCACCGTCCGAAATCAGGATTGTGCCGTCCTGCATGTCCTTCGGATGGACGAACTTGATCTCGTCGATCATTTCCAATTCCTTCAGCAACACGGCGCAAACCAATCCGTCGAAGTCGCTGCGCGTTACCAACCGGAATTTCTTGTCAGCCATCGGATTCCCCCGTTATTCGAATACCTTATCAATCGACCATTACGAACAATAGTTCGGCGAGTTTAGCCGAACGGTTCTTTGACGAAAAGCCACCTTCTGATCGTGTCCAGCCGCATTCCGCAAGCCGCCTCCCTCGCTCCCCTATGGCCCGCCATCGTCCATCGCTGCGCGAACCCAGACAGCGAAGCCAAGCAGGACGACGGCGCCGGCCTGATGGATTGCCGCGATCGAAACCGGGACGACGAGCAGGAGCGTCGTGATCCCGAGAAGGACCTGAACGACCGCCATGGCACCCAGTGCCGTCGCCGCCGTTCTAATGGACGGCGGCGGCTCGGCTTGGTGCAGCCTGACGACATAATAGAGCACCAAGACCAGGGTCAGGATCGCCAACACCCTATGCTCAAACTGAACCGTTATGATGTTCTCGAAGAAATTGGTGAGCAGAGGCGTCTGGTCGAACAGGCCTTCGGGGATCAAGTCACCGTCCATGAAGGGGAAGGTATTGTAGACCAGGCCAGCGTCGAGGCCGGCGACGAGAGCGCCGGAAAAAATGGTCACGAAGATAAGGGCGATGAGGCCATTGGCGCCGCGGCGAAATCTCCCCGGCACCAAATGAAGATCCGGGAATTTCAACCTGAGCCCGACCCACATGACGTAAGCGAAGATAACGAGGGCCAGACACAGGTGTGCGGCCAACCGGTATTGGCTGACGTCGGGCCGGTCGACGAGGCCGCTCTTGACCATGAACCAGCCAAGGCCGCCCTGCAGCCCACCGAGGACGAATATGGCGCCCAGGTGGCGAACCAAAGGCCCCGAAACCCAACCTTTGGCCAAGAAGAAGACGAAGGGGACGAAAAACGCGATGCCGATGATACGGCCCCAGACCCGATGGATGAATTCGAGCCAGAAGATCCCCTTGAATTCGTTGAACGTCATGCCCTTGTTGATTTCTTGGTACTCCGGATACTGCCGGTACTTGGCGAAGGTCTCCTCCCATTCGGCCTCCGTCAGCGGCGGCAGCCAGCCGGTTACCGGCTTCCATTCGACCATGGAAAGCCCGGAATGGGTGAGCCGCGTTAGTCCGCCGAGAACGACGATGATGAAGATCATGGCGGCGACGACGAACAGCCAAGCGGCGATCCAGTGGCGGTGGGTTTCGTCTTCGGTGGCGGGGATTGGCATGGCGGGCTCGGCAGTTGTCTAATCGGCGCCGAAGAATACTCCTCAGCCCCCGAATTCCAAGCCCCTAGCGAAAACGGAAATCGGCACGGCCGGTCCTATCGGACACAGGAGGTCGTCTGCCATCCCGCAGATGGCTGAACGGGCCACCCGGCTATCCTACAGACCGACGCGTTCACTCAGGTCCTGCCAATCCGCGTCGTCCAATACGGTCCGGGCAAGATCACTGTTCTTCTGCAAGACCTCGGGAGGCGCCGCCACCTTCATGCCGCCGAACATGGCGACCCGCTCCTGAACGTTCATCGCCGGGATCATGACCGCCAGGAACCTGGCCATTTTGACCGGCGGGATATTGGCCTGCAGCGTGATCACGGCTTCCATGATTTCTGCGTCCGACCGGCGCGATTGCATGCGCGGCATGATCTCGAGTTCTTCGTTGCTAATGTGGACGAAATAGGCACCGATAAAGGCGGCGAGCCGGTAATAGGCCTGTCGACCAAGGGCCAAAGCCTGCTCAGCTTCGGCATCCGCCAGGCTCCCATAGGCCTCGACGGCAGAGGAGAGTTCGGCGTCCAGCTCTCGGTGCGAGTCCTCGAACGCCTTGACGAGGTCGTCATCGGTTCCGTCCAGAAGCGGATGGAAATACGAGTCCTCGTAATCCGCGTGCGATTCGAGAAGTTCCGCCACGGACCGCAGACGCTCGTTGAAATCGGAGACAGCGTCGGAATCCTCGACGTCGAGTCGCCCGGCATCGACGAGAATTTCCGTCAAGGCGGCGCGCAATCCCTTATGCACTTCCGCGTATATATCGGCTCTGAGTTCCATTTTCCCCTCCCTGGAAATCTCGTCGCATACACTTGGTGCGGCCAAGAGTTAAGGCGAGAGACTAGCGGCGATCGGGTACATTGGGCAATTCTGAGGGAGTCCGCATCGGTTCTCGGGAAGGTCGTGGATAGACGGCCGCTCCCGCGAGCGGCGCTCCCCTACCCGTCGCGGCCCAGCGCCCGCGAAATCAGCATGTAGACCTTGCCGACGTCGGACGACATGAAGGTCTGGTTGAGCAGGCCGGTCTGATCGCGTTTCTTGGCTTCGTCCAAAAGGTGCTCGAACTGCTGCACGTAGCGTGACACGTAGTCGCGGAACTCGTTGTCGCGCTGGTACTTCTCGCGGATGACGGCGATCTTGGCCTTTTCCCGGAACCCCAGCATCTTGCGCACGAAGATGCCGCGTTCGCCCTTGTTGAAGCGTTTCCAGTCGTCTTCGCTGATGGTCGTCTCGAGGACCCGGTTCATGTCGACGGCGACCGACTGCAGGCGTTCGGAGATGAACGTCGCCTGATGCATGAAGTCATCGTAGCCGGCCTCGTCTCGGCGCTGCTTGAGAGCCTCGACGAGAGCGCGGGCCTCGTTGGAGACCTCGCGCATCTCGCTGGTCTGGCGTTCAAGGTGCTGGCTTGCCTCCTTGGTCTGTTCGGAGACCTGATTGGTGGTGAACTGCAGGTTCTGGGAGTGCGATCGCACCTGCTGGTCCCACATGGCAACCTTGCCGAGCGCCGTATCGGTGGTCGACGCCAGTTCGCCGGCGCGCCGCCCGAGCGCCCCGCTCAATTGTTCAATGCCCTGCTCCGCCTGCTGGTAGGTGGTCGACAGGCCGAAAAGCTGACGTCTCAGCGACTCCGTCATACCCTCCATGCGCGTGACCACGGATTCTGCATCGGTGCCGGCATCATGGGTCTGCTTGCGGAAGGCTTCCATGACCTTGCCGAGTTTCGTGGCGTTGGTCTCGACCGATACACTGGCCTCCGCCGAACGCTGGCTGATGGATTCGCCGACGCGCGCAAGCCGCGCCACCGCCTCCTCCGCCGCGGCCGACAAGAGGTCGGCATTGTGCTGGACGGTTTCCGATGTCGCTTCGAGATGGGCCGACGAACTGGTCGACACGTTGGACAGGTCCTGATGGTGTTTCCTCAGGTCGTTGCCGACCTCCTTGAGGTTGGAGACGGATCGCTGCGAAAGGAAATCCAGTTCCTCGTACTGGCCGCGCAGCGACGAGGCCAGGCTTTCCACCTGATCGGCGAGAACCTGCGAGGTCGATGAAATCTCGTTCGAGTGGCGCCCCATGGCGTCGGTGACCAGGTCGACCACCTGGGCCGCCTTGTCGGCGCTGCGCGACAGTTCGTGGGAGCGTTCGTTGAGGCTGCTGCCGGCCCGGGACAGATTGGAGACGGCGTCCGTCGACGCCGTCGTCAACTCACTGGCCTTTTGGTGAAGGGAGTTCGGAAAACGCCTGCACGTGCGTCGAGGCGGCATTATATGCAGTCGTCAGGTCCTGGGAGCTGCGATGCAGCACGTCGCCGACGTCGTCGAAACGGACCCGGGCCTGATCGAGGGCCCCTTCCAGTTCGCCGATATGCACGCGGAGCGACTCGGCGATGCCTTCGAGATTGGATGACGCCTTGTCCGTGGCCGAATTCGCGTGGTCGACGTTTTCGCGCATGGCAGCCGCGACTTCCGTGATGCGCGAGATCGCCGCATCGGAGGCGAACCGCATCTTCTCGGTCCCGTCCTGAAGCTGACCGCTGACCCGCGACACGCGCTCCTCCGCCCGGTTCGAGGCGTCGTCCAGTTCCGAGGCGCGCCGGCGAAGGGTGTCGCCGGCGACGCCGAGGCGGTCCGTCGTCCGTTCGGTCAAATCGTCCAATTCGAGGGCGCGCAACTGGTAGATGTCGCCGATCATATCCATCTGTTCGCGGGCCCCGTCCGATGCCGTCTTCAACTCGCCCGCCTGACGTGCCATGACTTCGGTGACCAGCGAAAGCAGCTGCGAAACCCGGTCGGCGCCGCCGGCCAGGTCCTCGGCCTGCCTGTCGAGTGTGGTGCCGGCGTCCTTGACGTCGCTGACCGCCTGTTCGCTGACCGTCGAAACCGTTTCGCCGCTGGAGCGAAGCTGCCCCGTGATCTCGCGGACGCGGAGCGCCGCCCGGTCGGCAGCGGTCATGACGTCGGCAAGCGTGCCCTGCATTTCCTCGTTGAATCCGGTCAGGCGCTGTGAGGCCCTGTCGGTCGAGTTTTCCAGATCTTCGGTGTTGTCGCGGACCAGCTTGCCGCTATCCAGCATCATGGTGGCGGCGCGCGAAGCGATTTCGCTCAGGCGCTGCGATTGAGTCTCGAGGGCCCGGGCCACCCGATCGACGTCGATCGCCGCTTTTCCGGCCGCCTGGTCGATACTGTTCGACCCGGAACGGACGGATTCTTCGAGGACCTGAATGCGACCGGTGGTGTTCTCCGAGAGATCGGTCAACGCCCTCAGCTGCGTCTTGAAGGAAGCCACCAGCTCTTCGGTCCGGTTCGACGAATTTTGCAGGCGGTCCGTCGCGTGGTCCAAGGCACCGGCCAAGTTATTTATATCGTCGACACCCCGTTGCGATGTCGCGGCAACCTCGTCGGAACCGCTGAGCAGCGCGTCGGTGACACCGCCGATACGCTGGCTCGCCGTATCGGCGGCGGCGGACAGGTCGTCGCTGCGCTGGCGCAGGGCATCGCCGGTGGCGTTGATCCGTAAGACGCTCTGGTTGGCGATCCGCGCCAAATGGTCGGCCCGCTCCATGACCGACTCGCCGGCATCGGTGACGTTCCCGACCGCCCTCACGGAAGCCGCCTCGAGCAGGTTGCTGCGGTCCTTGAGCGCCTCGCCGACGCGTTCGACCTGCTGCATGACCTTTTCGGCGACGATCGACAGTTCCTGCGAGTTCTTTTGCAGGTTGGCGCCGACGTCGTCGGTCCTGTCGGCGACCCGACCGGCCTGTTCGTCGAGCGCCTCCGCCTGCTCGCGGAAATCGCGCCCGACGTCGCGGACTTTGTCGGCGACCTTCGCCGACACCGTATCGAGGGTCACGGCCTGGCTGCGGAAGACGTCGTTCATCGAACCGACTCGGTCTTCGATTCGATCCGCCGTATCGATCAGATGATGGGTCTGGTCGTTGAGCCTCTTCTCGATCTCGGCGGATTTGTCGGCCACGGCCTCGGCGGTCTTGTCGAGAAGCAGGGTCTGGCGTTCGAAGGCGTCGCGCATCTGATCCAATCGTCCAGCCGCTCTATCGGTATTCTCGGCTAGATCCCTCGCGTGCATGGCGATCAGGTCGGCCCCACCCCGGAGCACTTCGGCTGCATCGTCGGAGCCGACCGTCAGGTCGTTTACCCGTTCCTTCAGCGTGATCCCGGCGTCCTGCAATTTCGTCGTCGCCGTGTCGACCGTCATGCCGAGGTCGGTGGTATGCCCCTCCAGGATTTCCGAAATCTCGGCGGCGCGTTTCGACGCGTCCCCGGCCACCTCGGAAAGCTCGCCGGTCCTATCCCGGAGGACACCGGAGAGTGTTTCCGCCCGCGTCGAGGCACGGTCGGTCGATGCCGTCAGCTCGCGCGACCGACGCTCCAGAAGGTCACCCAGCTCGCGGGCCCGGTCGACGGCGTCGTCGGTGACGTTTTTCAGGTCCTCGGTCTGGCGGCGCAAGGCGTCGGAGACGGCGTGGGCCCGGATATCGGCGTCCTCGGAGGCCTGTGAGAGCTCAAGGGTGCGCTGGCGGATCAGGCCGGTCACCGCTTCGCCGCGCCGCGCCGCATCCTCTGAGACGACGGTCAGGTCGCGGGCCTGGCGGCGCATGACGTCGGAGATTTCCTTGACCCGGGTCTGGGCGCGGTCGGTCGGATAGACGAGGCGGCTCATGTACCAACGCATGACCTCGGTTTCGCGGCGGAGTTGGCGGCCGCGTTCGAAGAAGGCGACGACCATCCACAACAAAGCCAGGGGCGTAAGCGCGCCGGCCGCCAGGCCGCCGATCTCGTGCGGCAACAGTTCGCCCATATTGCTCCAGCCAAGGCTGGTTTCGATGTAATCGACGGCACCGACGATCCAGGCCATGGAAAGGATGACACCGAGCCAGCTGAACAAGCGATAGCGCAGATAGAACGGCGGCTTCCAATCCTTGAAATCGTCGATTTCCTGAAGAACGATGGGGTCGACGGCAGGATCCGTACCGGCGCCGGGCTGGCCTGCCTCGGGCACGATGGCGCCCAGCGAATCGGCGATGGCGCCCGTGTTGGGCTGGCCCGCGTTGGATTGGTTTGATCCTTGTGATCGACTTTCGGCCATTCCGTCCCTCCATACGACGAAATCTCAATTCCCGTCGTTCGGACGATAACACTTCAATATGTTGAGGGTAAATGGGCATGGATTACAATATATGGGGATAACTTGCGGGGATGGGCCTTTGCAAGACCGGCGAGGAATGACACGACCGTCTACGACGATCCTGGAAAGTGTTGATCTGGGCGTGAAACCGGAGTGATCTGATCGCCATCGGCAGGTACGAACCGGGAGGCCTCGCGCCATTTCGAAGCCCAATCGAAGTGTTCTAAGGGTTGCCATCGGCGGCTTCGGCGCCATCGGGCAAGCCGTTGCCCGACGTCTGGACGGCGGCATCCCGGGCCTGAAACTTGTCGCTGTGTCGGCCCGCGACCAGGAAAGAGCGCGAAGGCGAGTTGCCCAGTTGTCGACACCGGTCGATGTGGTCGAATTGACCGCTCTCGCTGATCACGCTGATGTCGTCGTCGAATGCGCACCAGCCGCCGTTTTCGCCGAGGTCGCTGGACCCGCCGTGGAGTCTGGCCGAACACTGGTGACGCTGAGCGTCGGCGCCCTCCTCGACAACGAACACCTGATCGGCCGCGCTGCAGAGACCGGAGCTCAAATCATCGTGCCGTCCGGGGCTCTCCTCGGCCTCGACGCGGTGCGGGCGGCGGCCCAGGGCGACATTCAATCGGTCCGAATGGTGACGCGGAAACCGCCCCGCGGCCTCGCCGGGGCGCCGTTGGTGGTCGAGCGCGGAATCGATCTCGATCGCCTGGAGACACCGCTGCGCCTTTTCGAGGGCAACGCCCGCGACGCGGTTAAAGGGTTTCCGGCCAACATCAACGTTGCTGCGGCGCTCGGGCTTGCCGGCCTGGGGCCGCAGGCGACGCAGCTCGAAATCTGGGCCGATCCGGCGGTCGAGCGCAACGTTCATCACATAGAAGTCGTGGCCGACAGCGCCCGCTTCGAGATGACCATCGAGAACGTACCCAGCGACGACAATCCAAGGACCGGGCGTATCGTCGCGCTCAGCGTGGTTGCCACGCTCAAGGCCATGACCGCCCCGTTGCGCATTGGCGCCTGACGGGCCATTCAAGCCGACGGGCGCAACCACTTGAGCAAAAAGTGACACGATACGGCGGCGCCAGCCTATTTACCCTCCAAGTCGCTGATCCGGGCCGCAATCCGCTCCGCCGCATCGCCCTCGGAGTTCGCCGAACAGGCGCTGGCGGTATTCCTGGCGCCGTTCACGGCGGCGGTCCGAGTCGTCGAGGCCGCGGCCGACGGCGGCGGCCAGTTTGTCCACGTCCTCGACCTCGTCGGCCATGTCCCGCCACTCCCACTCCGGCCCGCCGGAATCGTAGAAGTGTTCGTCTTGGGCCCGTTTCGTGTTGGTGACGAGCACGATCGGCTTGTCGAGGGCCAGGTACTGGAGCGCGACGCCGGAGGCGTCCGAGACCAGGAGATCGGAAGCTAGCAGGTAAGGCGCCACATCGACCTCAGGCCCGCCGATGAAATGGACGCGCTTGTCGCCATCGGCCGCCGCCTGCCACTGGGCAACGATGTCCGAGCCGGTTTCCAGAAAATGAGGATGGGGTTTGATGATGACGTGGAGATCCCTCAATTCGCCCCGGATCCGTTCGACGATCTTATCGCCCAACATCGCTGCCGACGACATGTGCGGGCTGAACGTCGGTGAATAGAGGACGGCATTTTCGTCGACCGGAATATCCAGATTCATGCCGCTCAGGTCTTGGCGGAAGAGCCCGTCGCAGGCTGGATGTCCGGTTACCCATAAGCGTTCTTCTCGGTATCCCCCCCTTTCGAGGAGGTTCTGTGCTGCCCATTCGCTGGTCACGCAGATGAAATCGGCCGGTGTTCGGACCCGTTTGAAGAAACGCTTGGTCGCCAGGCTCGAGCGGCAACTGACGAACCGGGTTTCCGGCAGCAGCTTTTTGAGCGCGCTGCACTCGTCCTCGCAGGTTATGACCACGTCCGGGTCGAATTCCTCGAGCTCGCGCCCGTCGCCCGTGATCAACGGCCAGTGGCCCGCCATGAGTGCCTTGAAAAGCGGCGCTAGCAGCGAAAACTGGTGGGTCCAGTTCATATGCAGGCCAACGCGCTTGGCGCCGTCGAGACCGGCCACCGTCCCGCGCCCCGCCGTTTCGGCCTTGAGGCTCATCATCGAGGCCTGGGCAAAGAGATTGGCGGGATCGACGTTGAGGGCGCGGACCAGCGTGTCCATGGCCTCGTCCCGGCGGCTCAAGGACTTCTGGGCGAGGGCCAGGTGGGCCAGGGCATCCGCCCGGGTCGGATTGGCGTCAATCGCCTTCTCGAGGTGGGCGATCGCCTGGTTGGCGCTGCCGGTGCGGCGATAGCTGGCTCCGAGCAGGTAGTGGGTCTCACCGTCATCGGGCGCGATGTCGAGGGTTTCCTCAAGAACCCGGATACCCTCTGTTTCTTGCCCTTTGAGGAAAAGCACCTTGCCGAGACTGCGGCGCGCCGCAACGTATCCCGGTGCCTTGTCGACGGACCGACCCAGGCACACGGCAGCGTGGTCGAACTTGCCGGCGAGCGCGTTCAGTTCACCGAAATGGAAATTGGCCTCGGCGTCGGCCGGATCCTCCTTCAGGGCCTTGATGAAGTACTCCGCCGCCGCCTCCATGGCGCCGCGGCTGCGCGCCGCGACACCGAGACTGACCAGGCGACCGGCTTCCGTCTGGTTCGGGCCCGTCCCCGGACCTGGACCGGCAACGGAGACGGTTCCCGACGCTTCGGCGCCCGGCACCAGTTTCACCAATCCCATCTTGGCCAGCCAGGCGAGCGTGCGCGGCAACCGGAAGCGCAGACCCTCCTCCAACGTCTCCGCCAGGCTGAGGACCGTGCAGGCCCCTCGTGTTTCAAGCGCGTTCAGGATGCGGCCGATGTTGTCGTCATCGAGGAGCGCATGCGCCGAAAAGGTGTTCATCGAGGCCGCCCGAATCTGCTCGAGGCGCCGGGACAGACTTTGGTTGCCGCCGCCCTCTGCAGCGTCTTGCACTTGCACCACGGTATCACCGTCGACCGCATGGGACGGATAGCCGGCGAACAGGGAAAACGGGTCGTCGCGCAACGGATGGGCCGGACGGCCGGACACCGGCTGTCCGGTCTCCAGGCTCCTCAGGCGGACATTGGCCAACTCTCGCCACAGGTCCTGATAGGCGTTGACGACGACCCGCCAATCGAAATGATCCTCGGCCCGTCGTTTCGCCGCCTCACCCATCTTGCCCCGCAGCCCCGGGTCGCTGACCAGCGCCGAAAAGGCATCCGCCGCGACACCGACATCGACCGCCGTGCTTTGGCTGATGATTCCGCAATAGTGATTGTAGGCCCGGTCCTTGGTGGACGGGTCCATGGAAGACTCCAGGGACAGGCTCAGGTCGGCGCCCGACTCGGCGAGCGGCATCCAGGTCGGCACGCGGAATCCGTCCTCGCCATGGCGTACGGTGTCCTTGTAACCGTTCCAGTCGCTGACCACGGAGGGCAGGCCGGCGGCCATGGCCTCGATCGGCGTCAGGCCGAAGCTTTCCTGGATGTTGTCGGACAACGACGTGAAGATATCGACAGCGAACCAGACGTTGGAACGAACCGACGGGTCGCGACTGTCGAGGAAGATGCCGTTGATCGACGGGGCGAACTGGTGAAGGCCGGCGCGGAATTCGCGCTCGATGCCTTCATTGGCGAACCAGCCCGTCTGCAACAGGTGGATGCGTTTGCCGGTCCGTTGCGCGGCCGTTTCCAGGGCCTGGTACATGGGCAGCGGATGCGCCTTGGCGTGAAAGCTGAGCCGCCCGAAAAACAGCACGGCGACGTCGTCGTCCTCGATTCCCAGCCCGCGGCGGATCGTGAACCGCGATCCCTGGGTCGCCTCCGTCAGATCGAAACGCCGGCAATCGACACCGAGCGGGATGACCGGCAACTGGAATTCCGCCTTCAGCCGACCGCCGGCCTTGCGCCCGAGATAATCACCCCAGTTGTCGAGCAGCCGTTTGATCGCCGTTTTCACCGCCTGCGACGTGCAGATCACCGCGTCCCAGGGCTGTACCGGAGCGGTCAACAGCTCGCCGAGCCCGTCCATGACCGTGTCCGATGCGATGGTATGGTTAAGTCCGCAGATCGAGTAGTTGCGGGCCGGACCGCTGAGGCGACGGCGCCAGGCGTAGATCCCGAGCGACGGTCCCGGTATCCACAAGGTATCCGGCACCTCTTCGAGGCTGCCCATGGCGCCGAGAGAGACGGCCACGCATTCGCGGTTGTCGTCGTCGAAAGCGGTGACCCGCCTGGCGAAATCCTTGGCGTGATCATCCTCAAGGCTCTGACAGAAGAATTTATCGACGCCGGAGTTTTCGACAAACCCCTTGAGGAACCCCTCACCCGCGGCGTGGCGCCCCATCAGCATCTCGCGGTCCGTTTCCACGACGTCCGGGTGATGGAAGATGACGGCATTCTCGGGCGGTGATCTGTCGCGTCGGGCCATGGTCCGTTGCCGCCAATCAATCCACTGTTCGGGCCGTCGTTTGGGGCAACGCGCCGCGCCGCATCAGAACATGTGCTGCCCGCCGGTAACCCAGATCTCTGTGCCGGTTACATAGCGGGAGTCATCGGAGCAGAGGTAGTAGATGGTGCCGGCCACGTCCGCCGGCGAGCCCATGCGGTCGAGCGGGATGCGGGGAATCAACACCTCGTACTCGGGCTGCACCATGTCGGTTTCGATCTCGCCCGGCGCCACCGCGTTGACCCGCACGTTCAGCGATGCGAATTCGTTGGCCATCTCACGGGTCAGGCCGGAGAGCGCGGTCTTCGAGATCGAATAGGCGGAACCGGCGAAGGGATGGATGAAATGCCCGGCGATCGAGGTAATGTTGACGATGGCGCCCTCGCCCCGGTGCAGCGCCGCGGCGAAACCCCGCGACAACTTGAGGGGCGCGAAGAAATTGAGTTCGAAGACGTCGCGCCAAGCCTCCAGGTCGCCGTTGAGACAGCCGAGGCGTTCCTTGTAGGGCGTTTTCGGCGACATGCCGGCGTTGTTGACGAGCCCGTGCAGGGGCGCGTCGCCGAGGGCCGCGTTGGCTTCCTTGATGAAATTCTCCAGGCTCGCCGCATCGCCGAGGTCGGTCGGGATGTGATGCGTCCAGTTCGTGTCGCGGCCGCATTCGGGCGGTGCCTCCTCGCGCGAACAGGTGATGATCTGCCAGCCCCTCTGCAGGAACAGCCGCGCCGTGTGGTGTCCGATGCCGCGGCTGGCCCCGGTGACGATCACAGTTTTCCGTTCTTCCGTCATGGCCCGAGAAGGTAAGGCAAAGGGCGCGGCAATTCCAGTTGCTAAGGCGCGCCGGCAACCTTAGTACAATGACGTCATGTGCTCGCGTTTCGAACTCACCGTGCATCCCCGGGAAATGGCCATCCGTTTCGCGCTTCCCGTGCTCCCGCCGGTGGCCAACTTGAGCGAATTCCGGCCGACGGACCAGGCCCTGGTCATCGGGCCCGGCGGTACCGGCCGGTTCCTTGCCTGGGGGTTTGCCGTCGATTGGTCGAAAAGCCCCCTAATCAACGCCCGGGCCGAGACGCTCACCGAAAAGAAGACTTTTCTGCCGGTCCTCGGGAACCGCTGCATCGTGCCGGCGACGGCCTATTTCGAATGGCGCAAGGACGGCTCCCAGCGCCTCAAACTCACCTCCGGTGATCCCTTCGCCATGGCCGGTTTATCCGACGGCGAGCGCTTCACCATCGTCACCTGTCCGCCGGCCGCGACCATCGCCCACATCCACAACCGAATGCCGGTGATCCTGGCGCCCGACGTGGAGAGCCTTTGGCTGGATCCGTCGAAGGCTTTCACCGATGTTTCGGTCCACCTTAAGACCTTCGGCGGCGCGCTGAGGGCCGAGGAGGACACACCGCCGGCACCGGCCCAGGGCGACCTGTTCGGCTGACTCGGTCCGGATATCACGCCGGCGAATTCATCCGGGTCACGCGCCCGGTAGACTTTAAAGATCGTCGTCGTCCAGATCCTGGAACGGGAAGTCGCTCTCATCGAAGTCACCGGAGAACCGGTAAACCTTGCGTTCTCCCGTTTCGATCTGCCCGTCGTCGTATTTCTCCAGGGTCAAGGCGAGCACACTGCTGACGAAATCGTTGGCGAAGTCGCGGAGCGCCTCCGGGTCCTCGATGAACTCACGGCTGTAGAGTACCTTGTTCAATGAGTGGCGGTTTTCCTTAACGAAGAGCAAGAGCCGGTCGATGAACTCGTTTTGCGGCAGGTACGTGGGCAGGAACGGCAGCGCTTCGCGCAGCACCGAGAAAATCAGGTTGGGCGCCGCTTCCGTGCGCCGGTCTTCGCTCAGTTTTTCGACGATTCCGGTGAAATACCCGGCCCGCTCCTTATCGAGCTTGGCAAGCACCGGGTCGATGATCTTTCTGTGAAGCATTCGATAGGTGCCGCCGACTTAATCCTTGGTCCCGCGCCGTACCGTGAAAGCCTTTCCATCGGCGGTCAATGCGCCATCAGCACCGGAAGTTTGGCGTGTTCCAGAACATGGCGAGTTACGCCGCCCAAAATCAACTGCCGGACGCGGCTGTGAGTATAGGCGCCCATGACCAGAAGATCGATGCCCGCGTTCTCCACCTCCTTCATCAACTCGGCCCCGACCGTACCGCCGCTGCCGACGATTTCGCGGGTCGAACAGCGCAGGCCGTGCCAGCTGAGATATTCCGAGACCTCGCGGCTCTTCGACGATTGGGTACGCGGACTTTCGACCGAAAAGACCGTAATCTCCTCGGCGTTCTTCAGGAACGGCAGGGCCGACCCGACGGCCCGCGACGATTGCGCGCTGCCGTTCCAGGATATGGCGACCTTCTTGCCCAAGGCATTGCCGCCGGTGGGCGGCACCACCAGGACCGGCCGTCCGGTGTCGAACAAAGCGGCGTTAAGCGCCAACGTCAGCGAGACATCGGAATCACCGGTCGGCTGGGGTGCGACGATCAGGTCGGCGAGGCGTCCGTAGCGGGCAACCACGTCGTCGTCCCGCCCCCATTCCTCGCGCCATTCGGCGCTGGCGCCGCCGGTTTCCGAATCGCTGGTCACCGCAATGCCGCGCTCGGACAGGGACTGGTCGAAATGAGTCCGCGCGTTCTTTCCCTTTTCCTCGGCTTCGGTCTCCGCGATGTGGACCATGTCCTCGATCATCGCCACCGACATCCCCTCGCCCAAGAGCGGAATCGACTCCTTGGGGTCGGTGCGCACGTGCAGCGCCTCGACATGGGCCCCGAAAGCAGCCCCGATGGCAACCGCCGTCTCCAAGGCCGGTTTCGACCCATCGGTGCCGTCGATGGGCGCAAGGATTATCCGGATCGTCATGGTCCTGCCTCCGAATCCTCAGGGTTCTTCGTGGCGAATTCCTTTGAGAACAATCTATTATAGCATGCCGGGCGGGATGGCCGTACCTCTTCCCGGCGCTGACCACGAGATGATCGTTCGACCGTCAGCCAGAAAAAGTGCCGCATCGGCAAGCGGAGGATATTAGTGAAGGGGCTGTCCTAGCTAAGGACGTTTTTGTCTCGAATTCACCCATGTCTTTAATTGGTTAAGCAGTTCCCGGTGATCACCTCCATTGAACCGCCATTCGCACTCCTTTAGGAACAGGTGA
>Ga0056114_1000240_pt1 | contig 16667 bp, 14 predicted proteins | sample WorMetHERISLAND1_FD_77005 | JGI IMG/M metagenome (GOLD analysis project Ga0056114, IMG submission 77005) | Marine gutless worms symbiont microbial communities from Max Planck institute for Marine Microbiology, Germany - Olavius loisae HERON... ...
AATAATAATAATACACTGGTCAATAATAATACTAAGTTATTACGCTGGTCAAAATTCCTAAACATACATTACATACAATTGGTTCTCCTGCAGCAAAGTAGTAAAGCAAATATGAGACTAGTTTCACGTTAACCAGCGTGAAGTTCTATCGCTTGTCATCAGTCCTCCCACAGGTAACTATCAGTCATGATATAAGCACGTCATTACTTTCCGCTAAGTCACCATCACAGCTGCATGTTATCATTTACCTTTGAGTTGACACCAAATTACGCTGTTTGGAAAGAAATACGACAGTGAGTAATCAAAGAAAAATACGACCCAATCCAGTCATGTCAACTGAGAATAATGATAAAGTTTAAACTGGAAATGAGCCAAAGAGTTAAAACTAAAGTACAGCCACCTAGTGAATGACAAATGAAATGTGAATAAAATGTCCACAGAGCTCAACCAGGTTAATAATCCCTGGAAAAAAATGAAACAATGGGTCCGTCTCTTAATGCCAACTATCCACACAGTAGAATGCTTACAAAAATTTTAGTGCTCACTTGACACGTTAATATGTATCTCCAGTTGTTATTAGATAGTGCACCTCACTGTCCCTTTGCAGAACACAATGTTACATTCACTGTACAATCTCACTGTTTTGCTGTTAAACCAACTCATTGAGAAACAGCCGGACCGACAAAACACATACCAAGCCACTTGACAGCTTCATGTGCGTTCTGGACGGTGCCAAGTACCACCTCGGCGTTCAGGTTGTCCGCTAGTTTGCCGATGAACTGCGACTCAATCGGCAGCTGCTGGTTCATGAGTGACAGGTAGAACTGCAGCTCGCTGTGATTTGTGATGAGAATGCCTTCTCCCTTTGTGTCATACTGCGGCCGACCGGCTCGGCCCAGCATCTGCAGCCGTCAGCAATTACCAGAAACGATAATCATTACATATGTTTCTAATGATACCATATTCAACATTAGGCAAGCAGTACTGGTTTGCTGCATCGTCTGACAAGCAGCATAGCTTGACACATTGCATCATTCAACATAGCTTAGCAACCAACCAATGTGTTTATATGTATATGTTAATGTATTCACTCTCAGTCTATTCACAGCTGCTGCTCAATTACTGTCACTGCACACAGTGGATATACCCAGCTTATCTTGGAAGTGGAGCAGAGTTTTTAAAGGTCAGATTCCCTCCTCATCACCGTCACACACTGATGAGATGATAAGGCATGCAGCGACAGAAGTTATCCCTCTGACGCCCACAGTTGCCATATATGTACAGTAAAAAGCATCCTGTGCCATACTGGTTAAGCCGTCATTCGTAATTTTGACATCCGGACAATCTGACGATCAGAGTGCCCAGATGTCAAAAATTATAAATGACGGCCTAACCTGGCCTGGCACAGGATGCTTTATAGCTGTACCCATACGGCAACAGTGGGTGTCAAAGGGTTAATAAACTGACTAACTTCACTGACTGACCACATTTCACATCATCATTACCTGCATGACGTCGAGTGCTCCAAGTTCAACCCAACGACCCTTCTCAGGGTTGTACACCTGAGTGCCCTTAATGACGACAGTGTGTGCCGGCAGGTTGACACCCCACGCAAGTGTCGACGTCGACACCAACACCTGGATGTGTCTGTCGGCAAACAAGTCCTCGACCAGTGTACGATCAACCCTACACAATACACAACACACACGCCGTCAGATCACCAACGACTCAGCCAGATCCATGGTGAGAGTGGACACACAAACAATGTACTGAAAACAAGACCCAGCTGTCACTGGAATCAAAGCACCTGACATTAGAGTCAGGTTGTTTGACACAGTAATGATGTGTTGATATTGCACAGTGGTATCAGCTGGTTATGTCAACTGCAGTCGTGTCAATACGTAGCCAGTGAGTAAACAGATTCCTCACAGTTAACACAGCGAGACATTCATTTGGCCAAATGCACCAGCAACTGGAAATCGTGAATTAACTGCAGTACCTTGTCATGCCAGCATGATGAATTGCAAAGCCGTATGGCAACAGGTCTTTCAGTTCCAAGTTTTGCTACAAAAACAAACAACTTCACAATATTATACAGAACTTACTGCCATTTAATAAGCATAAAGAACTTTTCAGCCGTTATACAACCAAATGTGCAATCACAATCTTTGCAAAGTTTTTCAAATAGTTAAGCTAACAGTTTTACATAGAACTGGTAAATGTTGTTCTGTGCAACACATTTATGTCCATGCATCCGGACACTCCCTGATGCATTCTAGGTGAGAGAGAGCTAAACAATTATCAGCAGGAAAATTATAGTCACTGCAGTGAGGTATTCACCCACAAAGCACACTATTGCGAAACATATTAATATGGCAATGTTTGTGCACAGTGGCTAAATAGTTAGTTGCACAGTGATCAGGATGCCAGATAGAATAGAGACTGGTCTCCCAACAGTGCCACATTGTGCAAATAGAGATCAACAATCATCTACGGATGAAAGTTGTTGTCATTGTCGTAAATGCATAGTTAGCGAGGCAAGGACCGCTCTATCATCCCTGTATGATCTTGTGTGATGGATATTCTCCACAGATCAGCTGGTAGAGTGTTGTTGTTGTCTATGCGGAGCTGGTCGATCCATCGGTTACTAGGACGACCTGGACGACACCTGCAGCCTTGATGAATGCCAGTGTTACACTCCAGCTGCGAAGTATAGTTCTAGTCACATGTTTTGGCCTTTTGTTTATACTGCATTTTATTTCTTAGTTACACAGTTAGTTACTGTTGTGTGAAATTACTTCTGTACTAACTTCAAATTTTATCCAAAGTATTATGTACTATATGCATATTAACTGCTAAAATTGTACTTCTGGGTAAATAGTTCAAGCATGGAAGCTGAAAATGATGATAATAATCTAGAAAGGAGACAACACTGTGTCTAACAAGACTGTCATACGATAAGACAGAGACATTATGTCAACCTTGACTTGGTCGGCCTCACGACGCAACACCTCAGTTGATGCAGAGCCTTCGCGAAGAAACAGTCCAAGCGTGTCCTTCTCCAAGCACATGTCTCTGACGGCACGTGCAGTCTTCCCAGTCTCTTTACGAGAGTGAACAAACACCAGAACCTACAGCATGTGACACTGTCACCTCCCTGCCAGTACACTGCTTCACAGCTTTCTGTGAATACTCAATTGCTGTGGTCACTGGCTTCAGGCCACTGTATTCTCTGTGACTGATCTGTTACCTGGAATGTACTCCCAGGTCACACCACATAATTTTCATCAGTTTTCTAGTAAATATGTTATGAGAGTAAACTACTGGGCCGACAATAAGTGTTCTGTGGTATCTTATCCTCTACAATATGTGACCAGTGGTAATGCTGTTCTCCATCTGCTGTTGACTGCTATGGACATGGTTCAGATTTGGTTGCATTCCATGTGTTCTGCATCGTTCTGGGACCAGACCACAAGATCGGTTCACTTCAATGTTGTGCAATATACATCAATCAGTACCACCTTAAAGGTGGTATTTATTGATGTATACATGTATACAAGGGTGGCACCTTTAGTTCCAAGCAGTTAGTCTATCTCACCTTCATCAAGATGCAAACTGGAGAGAAACAAAAAATCAGAGACGAGCCGAGCTACCTGGTTCTTGCCGGCATGCTGCATCACTTTCTCATAGACGATCTCGTTCATCACTTGGAACCGTTTGACAGCCTTCTTCTCCGTGATGCCGACGTACTGCTGCTCCAGTGGAACAGGTCGGTAAGAGTTGTCAAAGAAGAACAGACCGCGGTCGAGGTCGACTCGAAGAAACCTCGCAACATCGCGGTAGTTCGGTAGAGTTGCAGACAACGCCACCAACCGCACGTCCTCCTGGGTCGTCTCAATGTTACGAATCGTCCTGTAAACCACAGCGCAATAACAACACTGTGAATACAGCTGGACACTGGCACAACAATCACCACAGCTAGCTGACTCAGAGATCTGAGAAAAAAGGCTGAACATTCTAACAGACACATCACAGGTCTCCTCAAAGACAGGTCTTTCCATTCAGTCAACTGCACTGGTACAGACACAAGACCGAACGTTGTTATACAGTGTTGCAAAAAATTAAACGTATCTGTTCAGCATATTTTTCGTAGTACACTGTAGATGTATACTTAGTGTATAGGCAACAGATAGTACAGATTATCAATGATAGTTAAGTGTCTATAAATGCATCAACTTCTGTGTCCATTTTCTGTCTAGAGTTCAACACTGCAATAGAGAAAGCTGACAAGTTTGAGCTGTTAAACTAGCTACACTGACAGACTGGATAGTTGCAGTGCGATATTTGTGATATGGATCTGTATTATATTTGGAAGAAGAGAAATAAGACTGATAATAAGCAGTACTCTCACCTGGCCACAAGAGCCTCCAACACTGGACCTCTGTCATCATGCAACAAGTGAATTTCATCCTGTAATTGAATCACTAACATTCACCTGACTACCAAGACCGTTCACAACACACTACATGGTCTAAGTCGCCCTACTGATAGCACGTAGGACTAACAATCGGAAAGTTGTGGGTTCGATTCCCGCTAACGCAGTGTTTCACAGTTGACAGGTAACCGCCTGGGGTAAACTGTCCGCTGTGGCCGGCCACCACTCCTTCTTCCGAGGTGTAAGAAGTTGGAGTTCAGGACTGTCAGTGTTGATGGACTCGGATCTGGCATGGGTAAATGGTAAGAGTGCTAGATAAAGCTGATGCTATGCTGACGCTCTATAATATCGGGAGCCATTTACCATTTACCGTTTACATGCCACCTACACAGAGTAGAGCAGCAACAGAACTGACACCAGTAATGAATATTCACTAAAGCTGATGCTAACTGTAATTAACGGTGAGAAAAAGCCACACACAATACAAACAAATATCCAACTATGCTGCAGAATGCGATACAGAGACGCAGGACATATTACAATGCTAGGATAAAGATCAAGAAAGGCACTGGTGCTGGATGGCTGATACCAGTATACAGGCAAAGGAGGCGTGAGGTTCACAAGATGAGGTTCAAGGAGTGATTTCCTTGTTGACATTGAACACGGTTCAGATTTGGTTGCATTCTTTACTGTGTACATTCTTTGCATTATTTTCATTATCAACCATTGTGATGTGAGAATCAGCTGTTAAACCAGTGTGTGTGAATTTGTGACGAAGACCAAATCAAACTCACAAATATCATGAGTCGTACAAGCTGTGTGTATGTGCGTTCTCCGCCCTTGCGAGTGATTATGTCCCACTTCTCGGGCGTGCACACAATGACCTGTGTCGCCATTATCTGCTCCTTGTTCAGCTGGTGATCACCAGTCAACTCATCCACTTGGATGCCGTATGAACTCAGACGCTGAACACAGGACACACTCATTCACTGTCACACAGCTCACACGTCACACACGGCACAATGACGAATGGATCACGTCATAAACTTATTTAGCAAATATTGCAACTGTACTGCCCGCTGCTCAGCCTAGCCATTCCTCTTGAGCATTGCAATAAATACTGACACAACAGTACAGTACGAAACACTAACCAGTGAACTGAGTACGAGGTCTATATCAGCTTTGTATGGGTGTCTGGAGCAGCTGTGAATGGGGTCCTGTCTACACACTGCTATTTATGACATTCAGCACAATTCACTATTCACTCAATGTGTCAGTTCTACACATTGACTGTGACTAACACTTGTATCAATGGCATGACTTTCAGCAGCAATGAGAGAGAATACAAGCAAGTGTGCCCAAAGCCAAAAAGGTGAACATGTCACTTCTTCCACAAGCAATTTAGTTCCGACTGAAACTAGTAGCAACAGCCACAGTTAGAGTTCAGTGATCTAAGCAGTAGCACCAACAGCATGTCATTTTGGATACAGCAGGCATGTCGGCAGCTCTCAAGCTCAACACCTCACAGCAGTACAACGCCATCGGCTATACTCAGAATGAACACAGAAGAGAGAAGACGCTACCTTGCGAAAGTTGCCGACCATTTCCTGCACAAGTGACCTCATCGGTGCAACGTAGATGATCTTGAACTCCTCGGTGTTAATGGTGCCGTCCTGGTTGATGTGCTTGCCAATCTCACGCAGCATTGATAGCAGCGCAACGTTAGTCTTACCAGCTCCCTTCAAACACACCAACACTGCACTGGCACAACTACTACAGCGAAACAGTCAGTTCACTGCACAACACTGAAAATATCAAAACACAACCAGTCTTACATTCCATTCCATTTCAGGCACCACTGTCTCCATATAACAAACTGTACAACGGCAACATGGCGTACACCCAACTACAACTACTTATGAGTTCATCCAACAAAACTGAACTGAAAGCAGTAGTCTAGTCACCACACGCGTGCAAACACTGCAGCTACTACGCAAATTTGAACTAATCACATCAAATCCACACCAATTAAATACGTCAAAATTCATGATGTGTACAATTACGACAATGGCTAATTAATTTTATAATGCATGCAGATGGAAACTAGCAGCCAATCGGTGCCGATATTGTGAAGTATCAACAGTAACTGAATGAACAGTAGCTGTAGTCGCTGCATGATACGCAGATAATTAACCCTTTGATGCCCAGTGGTGCCACATGGGTACAGCTATAAAGTATCCTATGCCAGGCCGGGTTAAGCCATCATTTGTAATTTTTGACATCCGGGCACTCTGACGCTCATTAAACGACATTTGCATGTCTGAAATGTTAGAGGACTAATGAAATGAGACAAATATAACATGCATTGCATTCACACAGCTCATCTCATCAACAATTTTCAAGTTGAATTTGCCTCACAGACTTTGCACACTGCATCCTCTCTGCACAGACTGAAGATTCCACACGTTACTATCGTGATTAACACAACTGTAGAGCAGTGACTCACAGTTGGAGCACACAGCAGCAAATTCTCATCAGTTTCAATGGCAGACTTGCACAGTCTGCTCTGGATACGATTCAGTGTCTTGAAACCTTCGAACGCAGCTTGTGCGTACTTGGGCAGCTTTTCAATTTGCACCAGAGACTGTAAAAGAACACATTCGGTAACACAGGTCAAACTTCCCACGAGGCCTACAGTAGTGCCACCTAGTGAGTGCTAATACAGCACAGTGCTGTACATATACCTCATCAAATGCATAGAAAATATATCTTATAGCCTTTGTAGGAAACACAGAAGAAAAGAAGATTTTGCTTGGTCTCTTTCCAGTGTAAACTCAGGATGTAATTTTGTAATTTTTAGACAATTTTGTAAAACTCACAGAATCTACTACATATACATGATGAAACAGCAATAATCGATCACGACTACTTTTTTTGAGAAAAATATTGCTGTTTAAAAACAACTGTTGATGGTCACAGGAGAAGACTAAACTCTGGACCTCTGCTCTGCTGTTTGACAGCTCTGACTGAAGTTAGCTGTTGCTTTAAGTTAGTAAATAATGAAATACATGCAGTTTGCAGCCAAACAGCAGAGCAGAGGTCCAGTGCAGTCAGTTCCTGTGAGAAAAAGTAACACTTTTGCCACTACTAAATTGGCAGGATGACTACTCACAGCTAGGCTACATGACTTATCCAAAAAATGGCTGTTTGACACCACACAATTGGGTAGTGTTAACGGGATGCTGTCAGGGATATGTTCTCTATTAAGAACCAACCATACTGACTAACTGACACACTCACAGATTCAGCAACACTGTCTTATAGCAATTCAAGCAATGAACCTCGTTTGACTCAAACGGCTTTGGTTTCAGATGTGGCACATGAACTTCTTCATAGCCTTCAACAAACACAATACAAATCACCTTCAGACTAATAACATTCACCTTTTTACCAAAAATGCCATGCTGTGTACATCTTTGCATCCAGACAATGGACAACTAATTATACACTTGGACAACGACTGCTACCTTGGCAAACAGTGGCACTCTCAATTAAAACATAAAATATACAAAATTATACACGATATAAACCAACAAGTAAAATAAGCAAAAATAATAAGTAAGATAAACAAACATCAATCAGCAACACTAAACAGTGAAACATCACTAGAGAATAATGATTAAAGTAATGTACAATTAATTACCTTTCTTCTGTTTTCGGAAAGAGCCTTCAGGCAGCTGGCATTTCTTGTTGGCCATGAAGTGAGATCCTTGTGCAAACACTAGATCATCGATGTCAATAACGTTCATTGACTCCAATGCCTGCACTCACAAAACATGAAAAACTGCCAAAAAACCATTAATAAAATAAAGGATGATACAAACACTGATGACTAATGGTGCAGCAATAACTGATTAGCAATCAAACATTATAAAACATCAAGTAGCAGGTGTGGCATTGGTGCTCTCCACCACAGCATCAGTTATTGGTGTCCATGTTCTGTAGTTTGATCGGATGTAAACAAACCTTTTCACACATTTATGCCATATAAATTGTTTCAAATTGTACATGTATAAAAAATGGTACATGGTACATTATATTACATACAATTATTGTCAAAAATGAGGAAAAATTAAACAAATTTTTGGCCAAAATGAAGAAAAGAATGAAAGTGAAGAGAATGCTGGAAAGTTCTGAAATATGAAGTAAGCAAATCAACAATGCAATCAATGTGACGGCAAACAGAGACATAAATCAAACAGAATTTATCATCCCACTTACGAGGCAGAAACACTGCAATCTACACATAACTAGTAAAGAAGCTGAAACAGAAATTGCTGTCAGATTATGTGCAATTTAGCCAACTTTGCCTCTGTAATTTTATTCAACAGACTTCACAGAGACCACTTACCAGACCATATAAGATTCCCTGACATTTCCGGTAATCCAACCAGTAGGGCCAGCAAATTCATCAACATACTATTCATTCTGTTGTCACCATGCGCACGGATATATGCAGATAGACATGTGCAGATATCTGGATAGCTGTTTTCAGTATTGCCATAGATACAGATAACATACGGATATTGGATTCCTACAAGTCCATTGCATCATTGCTGGTTTAACTGCAGGAAGCTGATTGCAGTTTCCAACTTTTCTCTGACTACTTTGGCATTCCCTGGCTTTTTCAGGTTTTCCAGGCGAGTATAGTGTCAGAATAGTGTCATTCAAAACCATCCCGTGTTTCTTAATCAGCAAGAAGAATGACATGGAATACATATAACAAAGTTATATTTTATAGACAACACAGAGACGAGACCTGCAGTGACAGAGTGCTAACCGACACTGTGTATGGCACACTGACATACATACAAACATACAAACACACACTATCGACGGCCAGTGTTGGTAGTTGTTTAAGTAATGTCTGTCTGTTATTACCCCAGCATCATCTGTGTCCATGGTATCAAGGTCCATCTCGACGCGTGACTTCCTGGCTGCCTGGCGTCGTTCTCTCTCCTCGTGAACAATGTCTTCCTTCTCCGTCTCCTGCAGTTGTCTCAGTATCTTCACCAGTTCACCATCAGACTCCATCTGTCTCACCACCTTCTGTCGGTCGGCGTCGCTCTGAGCTTGAGCCAGCAGCGTACAGTAGAGAACTACAACATGCCGCACTGCGATATCACCGTCACACTCTACAGGCCTACACTGCTGGCTGCACTGGTGGTTTGACTTACCAGTACCAGCACGATGCACACTGGTAACATTTGTATACAGCAAGCAGGGTTAGTGCTATGATGGGCAACCATCCGCAGATGTTCTCTCTTGGTATTAAACCAGCAGCTCAGACTATCTCAGTGTGGCCAATCATCCATGGACAGGTACAACATGAACTGGCTATTGACCAATGGCCAGGAATAAATAGAAAGTTCCGCAGAACAGTAGTATGCCTTGTTACTTGTTACACAATGACCGTTTTGGCTAAAGGCACTCACTGCTAAGCCTATCATTCAGTCCATGTGAGTTCTACATCACCAAAACTGGGTTTACACTCTAAAGATAACAAACAAGATCTTCTTTGTCTGCAATATTTTCCTCACGTTTCCTACAAAGTCGGCATGTTTTACTTCTCCATGCTATTCCACAGCTTACAGGCACGTTATTACGCACTCATGAATCACGTTAGAAAATTAAACTGACTGGACAGTTTACTACAATCCAAGACATTATCTAACCTCAGTTTGAACTGTGGTGAACTATGTTGAACTTGGTAAAATATTTCCAACAGTTTCGTCTGCTATTCTCTGTATGCTGTGACAGCTGTATAGATGACGACTGTAACTAATGCTGCAGTGTGTGTAACATCTCATTAAGACATATCTGTTTGGCAGTAGTTTTGGTTGACATTCATTAAGCATCTATTATGACTAAGTAAAGTGCCCACTGCCCGTGCAGCACTCATGTGTCAGTGTCACTTAAATCAGTTCATTTGTAATAGTAATAATAATACTAATACTAATACTCACCCATCTGTCGATGTTGTCGCAGAACACGAATGAAGTCGAACTGGTTGAAGCCGAGCAGCACAACTAGTTTGTTCTCCGCCTCACGGTCATCAGTCGCCTCCTTCACAACACGTCTCATCATCAACTCACAATCAACCTGTGTGAACCAGCATTCGACAGAGATCCATTCTGCTTGATCCAATCCAACACAATCCACAAACTTACTGACCCAATTGATCCAATTCCATCCACAATGAGTGCGTTCTAATCCACGTCCAATTCAATCCATCGTACCCTCCAGCAGTGAAAATACTGTCACTAGCAACACAGAAGTCTTTTCATTATTATGAACTGAAGCATGCAGTTAATGCTATGAATAATAATTACACGTAGTAAAAACAGCCTACTTGACCAGTCCGACTTTCAGTCCCCATCCGAAGACAAGATTAAAATATAGAATGAATATCCGACCCAATCCAATCCACGAATGAATCCAATCCATGTCCAACTCTGGTGCAAAACACTTCAACTTCCCAGCTTCATGACAACCTTCTGAGTCTGTCAGTCATCAATCAGTTCATTACCATTATAAAGACCTGGACCTGGACAGCAACAGCATGCTACATTAGGAGGAGACAAGCATCATGTTAACACTGACCATACATACATGTCACAGTGATCACGCTTTCAGATTCCACAGTAATGTAACCACCTTTTCTTGATTTAATTGAACCTACCTTTTGTTGATTTTTCAAAACGATGCTCGATTTCTAGTCTTAATGTGTAAATTTGTATAACATTAGGATTTCTCAGGGGGAGGGGCAATTTTACACAGATCAAGATGCCTTGCCACACAAACAGCACCAGTTATTGCACACGTACACGTGTCACAACGGACCGGAATACTGCACAGAAACCAGAACACTCAAACACTGACAATGCCACGCAGACAGTAAAGCAGACCTTGAGTATTGCAAGGACTTCAGCAGCCCTCGTCTGAGCTAACATTGGGTCGTCGTAATGTTTGCTGAGTTTCCGCTGTAGCCAGAACGCATCGATGTCGTGTGGGTGGAGACCTCGGTCAGACTTGCCAAGCATGTCTTCACCACCAGCCAGCTGTCAGTCATGTCACACAAGCACACAGCCAGCTGTCAACAATGCCAATCACCAGCACATATCAGTCACTAACGTGAAGGACTGGTCCCAATGCAATCACCACTGCAGCTCACAGCTACAGACACTGACAGCTAACTACACATATCTGTTGACAACTGACAAATACAACTGGCATGTTCAATGTCATAATTGACAACGCAATATGGAACATGAAACTAAAAGCCCAACAATCCGACATGCATCATTATGTTAGGAGTTAAACTGCTAAGTTAACCTAAAAAAACCAAAATGTACATAATCAGTTGAGCGTAATGGAAATACCAAAAGTCAGCATCTTTAAATTCTTCTGAAAAAAAAACATTTCAATGTATATCAGTCACGATTGAGGCCAGAGCATTTAGATGCACTGGTAATACATCAGAGATTGCTCAGGTGACAGCTACAGTGCATGCCATGAAATGGACAAACACTGTTCGTGACAGTCTCAGAACATGTATAGAAGTCAACACTGGCACAGATGAAACAAAGGCATGAAACTGAGACAATTTAATGGCCAACAAAGACACCGAGAGAGAGAGAGAAGTTATTATAACAAATGACGAGTACATTAGCTCGAAGTGTTGCTTCCATTTCTGCCTCCTGACCCTCATCATCATCGTCCACATCATCCTCTCCACGAGCTTCCTCGCCATAAACATCTTCCTCGTCCTTCAGATACACAACACCACAATGGCACCAGCAGCATACAACTCAGTAGTCACTAAACAGTTGCATCACTAGACACTATCAGATATCTCTACAATGTATGATCAATGACCAGCAACGCAGTCGCTGGAAGCTGAAATACTGCTGTTTGAACTCCGGTGTCTCGATACTAATGCAAAGTCTGCACAGTAATAAGTACAACGAGCTGACAAGAAAGTAACACACAAAACACAAAACATACTTCTTCCTCCGACTCTTCAAACTGAACATTGATCCCGTACGTCTCGTCAATATTATCATCTGCACAGACAAAATAATGCAAATAATTTTGTAAACATACACTACATGCATTGCTCATATACACATGTAACAAGCTTTAAACACTTACTATGAATAAAAAAAGTCCCCAACAGAGGGCAAATCCCAAAGAGAGACCTTTAACTCAGGTGGACGAGGCTTGGTTAGTCATCTTGTGAAATTTTTTCAACTTGGATAAGAGTTAGAACACAGATACTGGAGGTGTAAAAAACACTGCACCGGGGATCCCAACCTTGTGGGGACAGGGTCGACTCCAAAAATTCTTTGCCTGAGCAGTGAGCTGATTAGTCTGTTTGAGCCAAATTTTCTCCACGGATTCAATTTGCTTTAAACTCATAAAATGCAAGATAAACTTCCATTTATAATGAAAAATAAAGCTTAGTGAAATACAGAATGGTATGCATAGCTTTGGAATCAATAGAAAATTCGTTAATTGACAAATATATAAATTCCAGACTCTAGAGTTAAATGTGTAAAAAGGAAACCTAAAGCTAGTCACTAATTACCTGTCTGTGTTTTGTCGTCACTGCCCCAGTCAGTAATCTTCTTGCCGAGATTGACAAGAAGAGCATACCTCTCGTCAGCTAAACCACCAAGCAACACTTCCACCTCACGTCTCTTCTCTCGATCCTTCAGACGATCGTTCTTCAACACCGCGAGCACCTCGTCAGCAGCTCCACACAGCACGTCTCGTGGCTGTAACAGCAGCATTCAGCTCAGTTGACAACTTTCACTCAACTCTGATACTTTCCCTCGACTCCTTCCACTCATTACTTATGTGTCAGAAGCTCACTGACAATGTGCCATGTTAATAACACTCATACTGCATGCTATATACATCTGTGTCAGCCTTTGTAGTTTAGTGGTTAGGTTAACGGCAGTACTTGAGATGGCCGGTCAGTTGCAGGCAGCGGAAAATTTGATCCAGATTTCTTGTAAATATTATTTGAAGTTAATTTGTTAAGACTACACAGGCGGGTTCAATTGTTTCTCAGCTTTACTCTGTAACTGATGGCTACTGCTGTGTTCACAGGTGCACGGCGATAGTCTCTGCAGGAGCATCTGATAAGACAGAGAGAGTGGCTATGTTAGATGTTACAGTGCTGGTTTACCCATCTCGCCCACTGCCACCTAAATTAGCCAAATGCCAACCGTTGTAACGGTATGTAGTGGACTAAGCTACTCCGTATAAATGCAGCAAGGAATAATACACTCACAGAAACAATGACATTAACCCAGGCAGAATAAATATATGGTACAATGCCTGTCTATCAGCATCACCACTTGCCCTACCTGCCCGTCTCATCTAGATGCTCATCTGCCTAGTAAGTTGCACAGGCCTTGTTAAGAGATGGACACAACACATCATACTTTCACAACGTCTTTAGCTAGTGGTTTACTTGCAACTCACACTGCTAATTACTTTCCTAGCCAATGTACAACATAGTACTGTCCATGGCCTTAGAGGACAAAATGCAGCTTTAGCACTTGGCATCAGAATTACACGCATAAATATCAGCAAAAACATACAGCTGTTTGCAATCCAAAAATGTAACAAAATTAAAACTTATATCTAATGAAACAAAACCAGCTGATAGAAATTCACAATGTCAGATATCAGACCTGGTCACCAAGTGCAGCCTGAATAAAACTCAGCAGCACTTCATATGTCTGTCGTGTTTCCTGTGTCTTCGGTCGGTACAGGATTCCTACCATGTCATCAATGCCGGCAGATAGTAGAGTCGTGCCCTTTGTTTTTCCCATTTCATATTTAGCTTCATCACGTTTACGACGCCTGCAAACGAAACACTGGAAAGATTTCCACAAAGTAAAGAATGCCAGCTGTTGCAAATGGCACGTGCAAGTGCAAATAACAAAACTATGTGATGTTTTAAAACAGTGTTTTACTATTTCTGTGGTTGAAATTACAGTGATCACATAAATTTGTGACTGACCAAAGGAATTGATGTATTCTATATTCTACATGTATTAAGTATTCCAATGGATTTAAACATGAAAACTCGTGTTTTTACAGTCAATTATCTCAGATGTATGTCAGTACCCTGTCACATATCCAAAAGTAGTATTACCACATCAACTATATCCAGGAATATTACTACTGTCACCAGAAATAACTACTGACTTTGCCTTCTTTTCATCCATCATAGGTGGCTTGGTTCTCTGTGCTTTGTCACCCATCCGTGTGGCCATGAGCATTTTGCCTGTGAGTGGCAGAACTTCACCTGTAGCTTCATCGCGTGGCCGTCGATCAATCAACGAACGATCAGCTTGAAGCACAAGGTTGGAATTCTACAACATAAAAAGTATGACTATGCCTAGTCACAATGCCATCATAGTGGCAGCACCAGATGATGTCAACAGATAAACTACAACTATCAATTCAAACTTCAAACAATACAATACAATACAATACAATATTGCAGACATTTCCTGTCATGCTTACTATGTTTGACTTTCCTCACTTCTTGGTTGCACAAATAAAGAACTCACAAACTGCACAAATGACTAGTTAACAGCAAGTTATCTTTGACCAGATTAAAGTACAGGTGCCAATTATTAATACACTGCACTCAATTTATAAATACAAAAAAAGCAGAATGACCAACTCAAGCTACAGTTCCATTTAAAATGTTGAAGAAATAGAATAATAATAATCTTCTTCAAAGAACTGTCCCCGACTACATGTGACAGATGCAACAGTGTCTACAATAAGGTCCACTTTAACAATCTTGACACACAATATGTTTCACAACTTTGGAACTATGTAGGCCAACACAAACGTTATGCAACCAGTGAGGACATGTTTTGCAGTGGACCCAAGTACAGTTTACTTTTGGCTGTTTCAGTTTGACTGAAGTAACCACCGACATCACGGACCGTAATTAGTAGCCCGTACCGGTCAGTCGTACCAGCGCAAATCACTAATTACTGTCTTGTTCTCCACAGCCTTGACGATCATCCAAATAAAGTTCGAATGTGAAAAAAACATTCACTTTATGCTGATAAATTCACCCGACTGTTCTACATGCTTATTCAGTTGGTACGGGCTGCTAAATGGTCGGTGGTGTCGGTGGTGACTTCAGTCAGACCCTGGCTGCTTTACTTGCAGTTGGACGTTGAATAAGCTGTAGTTGGGTGTTTGTGGAATGCGGAATGTTTATAACGTGTAATTTGCACAACGTTCTGTATCAATAATTCGCAAATTACACGTTTTCGAAATTCCGCATTCTGTATTCCACAAAATACTTTTAATACTCTCTCCCCACTATCATGCATCACAGCCGGTACATATAAAACACTCATCGGCACACATCGGCACTTTTTCTATGCAGATCGAATACTGGATGACTGATGCTATGCCCCCGAATTCCGGGGGCCGTAGTTTCGTGAAAAAGCTATGCCCCGAAAGTCGGGGGCGGAAAATGCGTAAAACGGCTATGCCCCCGAATTCTGGGGCTGCTGTGTTAGCTATGCTCCCGAACGTCGGGGGCAGAAAATCAGCGAAACTGCTATACTCCTAAATACAGAGGTGCCACCTAGCGAACACAATTAACTTAACTTAGCCGTCGGTCAGTGTTGAGATCTGTTCTTCAGTCGTTGGTGTCGTCTCTCGTCCTCTCGCGGCTGGACTACGGCAATTCGACACTCGCCGGCGTTTCGTCACATCTCTTGTCACGGCTGCAGTTAGTGATGAATGCCGCCGCTCGGCTCATCTTTTCCTCGTCGAGGTTCCAGCACATCACTCCGCTTCTTCGTCAGCTGCACTGGCTGAAGGCTCCAGAGCGGATTGCATTCAAACAATCAGTCCTCGTGTACAAGTGTCTACACGGGTCCACACCTGCATACCTTACTGACGAGCTTTGTCAGGTGGCAGATGTCGAGGCTCGTCAGTGACTCCGTTCCAGTTCATCTTCATCACTGATTGTCAGCCGCACCCGACTTCCTACTGTCGGTGACCGAGCTTTCCCGGTCGCCGCTGCACGTGTCTGGAACAGTCTGCCAGATCTTGTCACTTCCGCACCTTCTGTAGCAGTCTTCCGGTCCCAGCTTAAAACTCACCTGTTTAA
>Ga0056114_1000241_pt1 | contig 16653 bp, 12 predicted proteins | sample WorMetHERISLAND1_FD_77005 | JGI IMG/M metagenome (GOLD analysis project Ga0056114, IMG submission 77005) | Marine gutless worms symbiont microbial communities from Max Planck institute for Marine Microbiology, Germany - Olavius loisae HERON... ...
CAAATGACGTCATTGTTGACGTCATGTCATATCCCACATGTTTGTTGACATTATAAAAGTGTTTATTTTATAGTTACTTGCCACAGACAACGATCAACAGAGCTATCAACGACTTACGCAAACTTATCAACGATGTTATGTGAACTGGGTAGTCGCGCTTAATATGGCATAACTTCGTCAAAATCAGGGATAATTGAATAAAAATTTGTAATCTAGCGTGGATAAGAACGTGTAATAGATGTGTAAAAAATCGATTAAAAATTCTCAACCGTTTGTGAAAAAAATGAAAAATGTCAGGACCCCTCAGGGGGAGGGGATTTTTTTGACTCACACTGTACAGCCTGTCTAGGTGTCTAGCTAGTGACATTAGCATTCCAGATCATTGATGCTGGACAATCTGCTAGCTGACTGCAGTGAGGGTGAAGTAATATTACAGTGCTTTTTAAATTTGAAATTTTTGAATTAATTTTCTTGCACGTTATACTCCATGTTTTATATAACATTTGGCGGAGTATTTACATGTAGGAAGCAGAGTATGGTATGTTACTGTGTTCCAATAATTTACCCGTTTACCGACCTCCTTGCTACATAGTGACACTGAATTGTGAAGACCTGACAGTACCACAGCGGCAGCCCCATCGCCGTTCAGGCCTGTACGTGGGAGCCGTCCCCTAGTCACCCCCATATTAGTGTAGACTAGGGGACTTGCTGTGCTTTATATGTGTATCTTTTTATTGTGTACTATTTTGTATGTATATGTGTATTTTCTGTTGTTTGTTTTCCAGGGTTTTCCTTTGTAGCTTTTCCCCTCAGTACTTCGATACTGTTGGTTGGGTCTTTTGACCTGTAAAAACCGTCTCCCATTTATAACCTATACTGTGTTGGCGGGGACGTTAAACCATGCTCAATCCAATCCAATGCTGAAGACCTGTTTGGCTTAGGGTTGCTGATACAGAGACTTGTTTATGATGCGCCGTGTTGTATTAACTTACTAATGTGTATGCATGTTGCAGGCGTGTTGCTGACGGCAATTTGCCTTATGATAGAAATGTGTGAAAAAAGCCCCGACATGTTGACTCACTTTAGGAAAGTATGTCTACTGTGTGTTACTCGTCATCGGCTGATTGTTGTAAATTTGTCATTGGTTGAGTATCAGTATATTAGCAGTCCAGTCAGTTCGGTCACTTCTATACAGATCACACATCACGAGCATCAATCTCAGAGAGTCAGAAAGCCCTGTCTAGGCTCGTGAGCATTGTAGAATAAGCCCACCTTAAGTGTCGTAAAAGGCGACTGAACCAGGCTAGTTTTGTTTTGCTGTGTTTTGTGTTGTTTGCTTTATTCTGGGCAGTACTTAGTTTTAATAATGTCTGTTTTGATTTGTCTTCTGTCCTGTATTTTCCAATGTATAACGGCGTGAATGGCACTGTATAAGATATTTGTGCTGATGTGCCGTTAACAATACGCTCACTCACCCTCCTCCCCCACACGGAGGTGTGATGTAATTGCCGTTGTGCTCCGTTGGTATTAAGAATGTTCGTAGTTGTGTGGGTTCATTTACCTAGAGCTGTGTTTGATGGCAGACTGTTCCGCAGCTGGTGCGAGTTCTCAAGAACTTGATAATGGCCGGCTATTCACCAGAGCACGATGTGTCGGGGGTCAGCGACCCGTTCCTTCAGGTTGTTAAATAGTCTTTGTGGTTATTAGCTCCATATCAAGTGTTTTAACTCTTTGACCCACTCACTATTGCCTTATGGGTACAGCTATAAAGTATGCCGTGCCGGAACGGATTAAGCCATCATTTGTAATTTTTGACATCCGGGCACTCTGATGATAAGCCCTGAGCGTCAGAGTGCCCAGATGTCAAAAATTAAAAATGACTGGCTTAACCCGGTCTGGCACAGGATGCTTTATAGCTGAAGAGATGGCACAGAGACGTCATCTACGCTCAGCCGGTGGTCAGCTTGTCGAACCGTATGAACTCGTAGCCTTCGGACGTTCTCTGTACTCGGTCCGATACTATGCATTGTGCCCAGGCTCTGTTGCCTGCTGATCTTTGTGGAGTTGGTAGTGTATGGGCCCGATGGCTTGAGATGAAAACTTCCTCCCGCCCCTAGTAATAGATGGTTGAATGTTGTATTGGGATGCCATGCAGCCTGCCACAGTGCCACGTAGACACCGTAGCTAGAGCACCTACTGATATTGCTAGACGTTGCTAGATCTGTGCTGCCATGTGACAAATGGACAGACAGACAAAAAGATGGCCAGTAGTATCACTTCCGCTTTCCACTGTGTGGGCGCGGTCTTAACATGACTGGTGATGGTAGGTGTGATGAAGCACCTTGGTGTGACCGTTAGCGACCCTGCCCTCTGTGGGAGCTGTCCTCTAGTCACCCCACTGTTCTGGGAGTGGTTAGAGCTGTGAGGTCGAGGTGATGCGCGGCTGTTTGAAGGTGAAGATCCTACGACTGCTGCGGATGCTGGGCAAGGGAGATGCTGACACAAGTGAAGCCATGAATGACATACTGGCACAGGTCTGTACGTGACTCATCCAATCATCTCCCTGCACTGCGAGATTGTTGTCTTAACGCAGTCAGTGTTTGTTGGTGTAACGTCCATGATGATGTGAACTGAATGTAGTAATTATGTGACTTTATCAGAGTAAATACTTTGCAGGTTTTTACAGTGTTTTACAAAACTTTCACTAATACGAATTACTTGGTACAGTCTGCATGCAGTCCAATACTTGCCCCTAGTTAACACAATGAGTCACTTTAACTTTTGACTTAGCCTTTCGCTTATTAGCCTTTCGCTAAGCAAAAGGCTAAGTGAGAGGTCTGACTTATCGAAACCTTAAGCTGAACGCCCAAGTCCGGACTTAGACCAAAGTTCAACTTAACTTTGGACTTAGACTTTTGCTGAGCCGGTTCTGAATCAACGCTGGCATTGCTATGTACTGAATTTGCATGCTATGGTTGGAATTAAATTGCTGTTTCGGTAGCCGCGACGGCAGGTACACATCTTTCATCGATCTGCACACGGTTCTCAACAAATTTGCATTTCTGCGCCTCACTTCTTGCTGTGCAGCTCAAGTAAACCTCGCCATGTTGTTTGTTTACATGTGACCCATAGTGACGCCATTTCGGTCAGCGATAAAAGTTAAAGTGAATTTAGGCTTAGCGAAAGTTAAGTCCTGAGGGCTTAAGCTATCTCTTCCATGCTAATCGACCAACTTATGTCAGGTTAGTTTGGCTTTACTTCGGTCTAAGTAGGTACAAGTTTGGTAGCAATTGCTGCAGTGAAACCACTTTACTTTTTGACTTAGTCTGTACTTAGACCGAACTTTAGCTCATCGAAAGGCTAAGTCAAAAGTTAAAGTGACTCAGTGTCTCTCGGTATACTTGTATGTATGCTGTGGTTTTGTTCTTTTACTACAAATTACTGTAATCTATTTCACTGGTTCTTCCTTGAACTAATGCTTACTGCTATTTGTTTATTATTTCACAATGTAACCAGGAGTCTTGTGTTTTTTCTTTGAAACTTTCTGTATAAACAGTTGTCAATGTACTTTTTATTTCCGACTTTGATCGTGATCTATTTCAGGTGGCGACCAATACAGAGACGAGTAAAAACGTCGGCAATGCCATTCTGTACGAGACGTGTCTCACTATCATGGACATCGACTCAGAGAGCGGACTCCGTGTAAGACAGCCTGCTCCTGTGTTTTATTGTTTTTTGCATCATATTTACGAGAAATACTCATTTTAACATAGAACGTAACAGTAACGAGACTGTCATTGGTCACGGCCAGCTTTGAGTTTATTCCATCAAACATAAGGTGCACTAAACTGCTGTCGTTACTCACCTCATTGCCACATGAAGTTTCACTGAATAAAAATGCCGCAACATGTATGTCAGAAATAGTCGACGTACATGGCAGTAGTACATGAAGTGGGCTAGCTAGCAGCCTTGCATTGAGTGGCTGGATGTCTTAAGTCATTGCAGTTGGCGGCTGAGTCGTGCAGCTAGTCTTGTCCGATGTCAGTTTGAATTATTTGCAGTGTTGACATGGCCTGTAATCAGCTATATCTGGGTCTGCATATCAATGAACTTTGAACTGTAATCTCATGGCATCCCATACGTGAGAGATGTCCAAGCCAACTCCATATATGTTCTGAAACGTAACATAATGTGGAAGATGTTGTGATACTGTTTCTATGCCCCCGTATCATAATTTAAAATATGTAATGGTAAAACGCAAAGAACTTAAAATTCAACTCTGCTTCTACTCCCGGTTCCTGATAATTCTGATTCCCAATCGTATCTAAGTTCTTGTGATGCCCAGTGTTGATGATTCAGTCTATTATCTAACACTGTCAATAGTTTTCAATAGTTTATTGTTATGGGAGTGCCTTGTTGCTATCCGTGGCTTGCTGCTTTGAGTTTCTCATAGACAGTGAGATTGTAATTGACCTTAGTTCTGACTGAGCTGTATAGCTTTATGTCCACTGCTGTTGCCATCGTTAATTGTCATACATACAAATATGACGTCATATGACGCTGGAAGGTGTGATCGTACTGTGCAACAGTGCACATGCAGTACAATTAACATTTTAGACTGCATCTCTTAAAATGCTTCATTCGTTTCACAATATTGGCTGCTAAGTGACGGTGCAGTGTTAACTGAATGAAATGTGTTTTTGGTGGACACTTGTAGGTTTTAGCCGTCAACATTCTGGGTCGATTTCTTCTCAATAATGACAAGAATATCAGGTGAGTCTTAGAGTCCGCTGTCACTCGACGTGATTATCTGTGCTAATGCATAGCATCGTGTGGATACTCCTACCATTCCAGACAATTGTTAAGTGTGAATATATCGATGGTCGCGATGTGACTGACAAGTGATTGAAACATGTTGCTGGCATGTATCAGGTACGTAGCTCTCAACACGCTACTGCGGGTCGTTCACGCCGACTACAATGCAGTCCAGAGACACCGCAGTACCATCGTAGACTGCCTCAAGGACCCAGACATCTCCATCAAACGGTCTGTCATCTCTGCCTTGAGTACTAGAGAGATATCTAATGTTGAAATGATGTGGAATTATTTGCAACATAAGTAAATCATTTTTTTTCATGCGAACATTAGTGTTAATGCAGTTTATTGTAGGGCTGTACCGGATTTATTATTTTCCAATCTGGAGCCAGATTTTGCCGGATTTTGGAATGACAAATCCGGCCGGAGCCGGATCCGGATTTTCAAATCGACTGTAATTTTACTAATTTAACGTGTGAATTAAAACGTTATGAACGTACGAGTGATTTGAGTTTTTGATTATTTTTTGTGCAGCAGTTACCGTTACATCATTTACACCCATTCACGCAGTAATTTATGCCACAGCAATGTAAGCAGTACGTACTATGTTAGCAAGAAATATCTAAATAATCTAACGTCCAAAACTCCGAACTGTTTTTCATATGTAAAATGAGCAAAAATAAATTAAAAATCGTTTACTGCGCCATCATTTCAAATCTGGCAAAACTATCCGGCTCCGGTGGGATTTTTGCCGGAGCCGGATTTCTGCCGGATTTGGAAAAAGTGCCGGATTCCGGCCGGAGCTGAAATCCGGTACAGCCCTAGTTTATTGGTCTCCATCTGCTGTCGGCATTTTCGTTATATATTTACATTTTTTAGCTGACCATACTAACAGTTGTGCTTATGCTACTGTTAATTGCTAGATAGTGTGCTGTGAGGCAGTTCGGTCGACTATCCTAGCAACAGCTTGGCTTCTTGTGACTTTCTGACCCATTTGGCAGAAAAATATGGCTTTAAATTTTTTTCGGCATAGTATAATTTTGTAATAGTTGTGCTGCATTTTGACCGTCTGGCTTCAAAACTGATCAGCAAGTTGTCATTGTTGGGGTTTTCTATGTCCGTTCTGGGTTTTAAAATGCCAGCCTGTGGCGGATAACGTTGAGTTGGCTGGTGATACAGGCGTGCAATGGAGCTGTGTTTTGCACTGATCAACGGCAACAACATACGCAGCATGGTGAAAGAGCTGCTGCTGTTCCTAGAGAAATGTGACCCCGAGTTCAAGTCTGACTGCTCCTCAAGCCTTGTACTGGCTGCCGAGAAGTATGTCTCAGATTCTCTCATCATTGTCTGATAGTAACATTCCTAACATTCATATCATTCTTTCTTTCATATGTGCTTCGTGCATGCACCACGAGCTGGAGAATAGGCTCAGTCTGTTTCCTGGCCGTAATCCCGTATGGCATAAGACACCTAAACCAGTCTTTAGTTTCGTCTGGCTTAGTTTCTACATTATGTCGATAGTTTTTGTGCTGTTCTTCTAGGTTGTAGTGTCAGCCTAGTGATTGGTGGAGAATAGTCGAGAGATTGGCTGGGGAGGTCTCCAAGTAGTCGAGAGATTGGCTGAGAAGGTGTAATTGGTGGAGAATAGTCGAGAGATTGGCTGGGAAGGTGTGATTAGTTGAGAATAGTCAAGAGATTGGCTGAGAAGGTCTCCAAGTAGTCAAGAGATTTTCTGGGAAGGTCTCCAAGTAGTTGAGAGATTGGCTGGGAAGGTGTGATTGGTTGAGAATAGTCAAGAGATTGGCTGCGAAGGTCTCCAAGTTCACAAAATTTACCTCAAATTGTTCCAACAGACTTTCCAACACATACAACTACGATTGTTATTATCATTATGGAGGATGGCGATTGCATGCACACATCACATAGTTCTGCTGGTTTTGTCAAGAGTGAAGCGTGTAATTTCAGTGATGACCGTCTATCACATGTGTTTGTCACTAGATCTTAAAACTTGTTACAGTCTTGAAGCTGATCTCTGTCATGTCATTATCTCGATGATCCTTGAAGAAATTTATCTTAGTTGTTGGACATGACCTTCAGGGTCAAGTTCTTGGTCTTGACTTTGGCATTGTGTATGTTCGTCCTTCAAAAATTTCAAGGACGCAGTAACGGCAACCAACGCATTCTCATAGACTAGTTTAGATGCTTGTTGACCGAATTAACGTCAAATACACCAGTAAGTTTAACTGTTTCTTAGTCTGCTAAACACAGATGGACTTTTCTATTGTTACACCATGCTGAATGCTCCACGCAGTCCTGTATTATATGCAATGATGTTGCCAGTTATGCTGTTGTTCTTGTGGCATCAAGTCCTTGTCCTCGGCCTTGAGGTTTGTATTCTTGGTTTTGACTTTGAGACCTCGAGGCTTAAGTCCTTGACTCCATTACTGGTGGGATCTGAGCACAATCTCAACAAAGATACCGTAGTAGATGTTGACTAATATATGTATGTGTCTGTTTGTCTTCTGTTTATCTTGAGCTGTCTGTCTGGTGATGATGTTTTGCAGCCATTTTTATGACGATGTGGTCAGTGCACCACACTCTGTGACTAGAGGACCATTGTGCCGCCTTCTTTAATGAAACTGGAGATTGTACAGTGTTTGTATGTGTACAGGCATGCTCCTAACAAACGATGGCACGTTGATACTGTGATGAAAGTGCTGACAACAGTGAGACCGCATTTTTTTATGACATCTTGTATATTAGCGTTAACTTTTTGTCTGGTTTCTTCTTATTGCTTAGATTTTATTGGCTGAGAAGCATGTAAACATTTGCTGTGTTTGTATAGTAAGATGAAGTGCAAATGCTCTATGGATGTTGTGCCACTATGAATACTTCTCGACCTTCGACCAGTTGAGCATCAGTAGCCCCAGATTTAGACTTGCTGTAATAAATCCGTTTGCTTAACAACAACTTTGCTGCATGCGTGTCTGCTTATCGCCCAGGATTTGTTTTGAGGTTTAAAATCCTAGATTTTCTGGTGCTATTTTGCGATACACAGCTGCTGAAATGTTGCTGTTTAAAAAGTCGAACACCGATGCGTTAGTAGCTGTCAGTATTTTCCAGAGCATCAAACGTGAATGGCACTGTATAGCCTAATTGTGCTGATGTGCCATTAACCCCTTGACGCCCACTGTTGCTATTTGGGTACAGCTGTAAAGCATCCTATGCCAGACCGGGTTAAGCCGTCATTTGTAATTTTTGACATCTGGGCACTCTGACGCTCAACCCTGAGCGTCAGAGTGCCCGGATGTCAAAAAAATTACAAATGACGACTTAACCCGGTCAGGCATAGGATGCTGTATAGCTGTACCCATATAGCAACAGTGGGCTTCAAATGGTTAAGAATCTACTCACTCATACAATCAGATCTTGATATAGAAGTCCACAGCACTCAGTCCAGTCTGATGTCTGTCATTACAGTCAGTCGAGTATTGGATGTAGACCTAACTCGGAGATATCTCGGTCCATGCCTTTGTCTAGCAGCATTATCACTGCTTACTATAAATAAACCAGTCCAAGGTTTACTTGCTGTTGAATTGATCTGTGCGTAGGCGGGCAACTACATGCGTGACGACATGATCTCCTGCCTCATTCAGCTGGTCCAGGAGACGTCAAACCTTCACGCTTACACAGTTCAGCAGCTCTATCGAGCCATGTCGGCCGACATCTCACAGCAGCCGCTACTACAGGTGGCCGCGTGGTGTATTGGCGAGTTTGGTGATCAGCTGTTCACTGCTACCAGTGATGACGACGAACCTGTTCAGGTGTGCTTTACCTGTATTGGCTTATACACTGTCTCAAAATGTTGATACTCATCCTTGTTCGGCGTCACGTAACGTTCATAGTTAGGGTGTTAACGAGGAGTGTATTCGGACCATGCTGATTGTGTCAATGTCTCAATGTGATAATGTCACTGCCACACAGAGCATTTCTGCTGTGTTTATAGATGTCTCATAATGCCCGTGCCACACAGAGCGTTTTTGTTGTGTTTGCAGGCGACGGAGGAGGAAGTTCTTGAAGTGCTTGAACGAGTTCTCGTCAACAACAACTCGTCGCCGACGACGAAACAGTACACTATCACCGCCATCGTTAAACTGAGTACCAGGTTCCACGCGCCCAACTCACAGATGTAAGTCATCGTCAACAGACTTAGTCCATCGACTTCAGAGCCTTCATGGCAACTAGATGTTTGCTGTCTGTTTACCCTATGACAAACTGCTATGTTTGCTTGGAGCGTTGTAGATTTTGATGTCATTCGCCAAAATTTCTGTACAGCTTCTAGTCTGAAAGATCGCTTCGATAACTTTCTTCCTAAACGGATAATCTCTTTTGTTCATGACTTAGTAATAAACCTTGAACTCCCTCAGGCATGATATAGCCGTTACTTGCGTGCTCAAAATGCTGTTAAACCCTAACCATTCGTCCATCCATCCTTGGAGCATCGTCAAATAATCCCATCTTGTTTCCTGGCCGAGTGTCTGTAAAACGCGACTGAACCGGGGGAGTTTTGCTGTATTTTGAATAGTTTGATTTCCGAGTTGTATTCGGTTTGTGTGTATTTTCCTGTACTGTTTTGTTTGTCAGTATCAGTCAAGTGATTGGCTGTGAAGACCGTCTCCGAAGTGACCTAGATTGTGTTATTGTTGGATGCTAAACTCTACTTCAACCAACATGTGTTGAGGTCTGTCTGTTTAACGTGGCATTTGTCTGGTCCGTTGTGACAGTATTGAGATCGTCTGTACAGGTTGATACGTAAGCTGATCAATCTGTACGCGACCAGCATGAACGTAGAGTTGCAGCAACGGTCCATAGAGTTCAGTGCGCTCTTCCGCTCTCAGGAACAGATCAGGTCAGTCAGTATGTAACTAGTTTGATGTGACACAGTCACTTAATATTTGTGTTCCAAGGACGATGTTCAAATTTCTAAACCCTTTTCCATTTAAATTCAATTTTTAAACCTCAGTTTTGAATTACAAAATGTTTTTACCGCCCTAATGACTTCAGTGACACATATATGCAATAGTGAGTTACTAGTATGGCTTCTGATGTGTAGTATTCAAAGATCCATCCATACTTGTTTGAGTAACAGGCACACCTCTCTGTGGTGTCCGTCGGTGGGACGACAATCAACCGCTATTGTTAGCAGTCCTGCCTGTGTTGTAGGCTTAATTGTTCAAACTCCACTACACGGATTTGTTGTACAAAAAGGTGTTGTGGATTTGTTGTACAACAAATGGACAACGTTATTTAGGGGTTTTTGCACTGGACCCGTGAGATATCTCAGCATTAGCGGGTAGTAGCTCTGCCCAGGTGGATATTATGGTAAGGCAAGGCTGTCGGCATAAATGTTGTACGATGATGATGACTTTATAAGTCGATGTCTTCCTTACTTTTCCATTGTTGACAGTAATAGCGCTGTTTACGAATGACGTCATAAATAGGTCAAATCCAGACAAACAATAGCGTACTTTTGGCCGTTAAATGAACATTGTCCCACCGTTACGCTAACACGCTGTGCTGACATTGACATAAATTTGCCAAATACTTCTCAATGTTAAATGGTGTTAAAATCGAAATCACGCACAGTATTGCACCCGTTAATCTTCACTGGTCCATTAGCGTCACGTTCACGTGGCTTGTCTAAATGTTTGTCCGATTGTGCTAACTAGGTCAAACCTGTTTCTAGAAACATCGCTGCAATGGTGAACTACAGCGCTGTTCAACATATTGACCTGCTTTGATGTGATTGGATGTTATTTGAACGGTACAGGGTCGGGCTACTGGAGCGGATGCCGATTCTCGACAAGACAATTAACACTCCGGCTCTGGCTAACGGTGATGCACAGGCCGGCTTGGACGAGGATGAGACGTTGCCGTATACCAACAATGTCGGCTCACACGCGACGCCGACGATGAGCCCGACCAATCAGGTCTCAGCGTTGTCTGTTGGTGTTTTACCTTCATCAGCAGTCATCACTCGGCTTCCATCGTTTCAGTACCAGTGAGTGAACATTATAGAGAGTTAAAGATAGAGAATCTATGGCCATGATATGAGACGATATATAATTGCAGTCAGAGTGCCTGGATGTAAAAATTTGCAAATGACGGCTTAACCCGGTCTAGCCAGACCGGGTTAAGCCGTCATTTGTAAATTTTTACATCCAGGCACTCTGACTGCAATTATATATTGCCATATGGCTACAGATATAAAGCATTCTGTGATGCTTTATATCTGTAGCCATATGGCAACAGCGGGCGTCAAAGGGATGTATTTTGGGATATTAATATTAGCTGGTGGAGGAAGCTTCTTGGGCGTGTGATTGTACTGCCTGTCATCTCTCCAGCTTGAGTTGTGACTGTGCCTTCAGAGTCACAATATCCTGGACCTGCTCGGCACTGACAACTTCTCATCGCCGGCGTCCAAGCCGCTGTCTCCGGCCGGTGTGACAGTCAAGGGTGACATCCTCGACCTTCTCGGTGACCTTGATCTTTCAACCGCTCCACACAACACCAACATGTCCGGTCGGTTCACGTCTGACCTGTCATAAATTATTCATTGGATTGCAATCAGCATAATTCTTATAAATATTCATGAGGTGAGACTGAATGGGGCTGTTAACAGCTGTATCTTTTCGTACAGGTTACATTGCTCATACACACTTAGTCACCGCGGCTTTAGTTACAACAGCGGTGTTTGCCATTGCAGCCATGTTGCAAATGGACGAGTGAAGATTAACGGGCACGATACTGTGCGTGATAAATAGTAATTTTAATACTGTTTAATTATTAAAAGTACTTGGAAAATCTGTGTCAACGTAAGCACAGCGTGTTAGCGTAACGTTTGTAACTAACGTTCATTGAACGGACAAAATTGTGTTGTTGTTTCTCCGATTTTGACCTGTTAAGACGTTATTCGCGAACAGCACTATTGTAAAGATTTGGGGTTTTGTACGAGTCTGGCAGGGCGTATGAAGGCAGCTGGTAGTAGGGTGCATATCTGTGTATGGTGATTGACAGGTCATGGTGGGACTGGTCTACTGGACGGGTTGAATCCAGCGACGTCGTTGTCAACACCCTCCAACTCCGCTGTACACATAACGAACAACATTAACAGTGGTAGTCACTCAGCCTGTACTTGTAGAATATGACCCGAGGGGGCCGGGCCATATTCTAAAAACTCCTTAGGACTAGTCTTACGAAGATTTCTTATCTTAGGAAAATCATGGGAAAATATTTGGCAAAGCACTGATCTCAAGTTAGGAAATAATAATGCATTAATAATTGTAATTAACACGTTTATGTTTACATCATGTTGGATGTTATTATGTGATGTTGTGAATCAGTAAGTAGCGTAAAGTTATGTCTGGTTAGTGTTTTCCCAATATTTTCATCGAAGATTATCCTAAGATAAGAAATCTTCCTAAGATTTTCCTAACATGTTTTGAGAATGTGAAATGATTGCTGTTTCCTCATGTAATTGTTTTCATTGACCTAAGGAAGCACACACCACGACATGCAAACAGTTTTCAGCTGGGGCTCAGGGAGCGTTCTAGCATAAACCCGTCTCGATTTCTGTCTGAGTGTCGTGAAAGGCAACAAACCAAGGTAGTTTTGTTTTGCTGTGTTTTGCGTTGTTTTTTGAGTAAATCTATAGTTTGTGTATTTTCCTGTTTTGTTTGTCAGTATCAGTCAGTGATTGGCTGTGAAGACGTAGACTGTGGCGGGTGACTGTGGTGTCATCTTGCACTCTAGGTCTTTGTATAATGATAACTAGTTGCAGGCTATTGTAATGACATCCTCCTGGTCGTCATCCCCTTTCCCTACAATTTCCCATTTTCCTGTTATTTTCATTGCCACCTGGACACAGAATATGCCAGTGTTTGTGGTGTTGTCAGCGTTGCCGTCGATCACGGTGTTTGACAAGAACAACCTGAGCGTCCAGTTTGCTCTGGAGCGCGACCAATCAGATCCTCTCGCTCTCAACATCATGTTGACGGCATCCAATGGCAGCGCGGTCGCCATCCACGACTTTGTTTTTCAGGCTGCGGTACCCAAGGTAAAGCACGAGTTGACATTTTCTATCATTATGTGTCGACATTTGTCACAACACTGCTGGAATGTGTTTGAAATAACAGCCGTGTAGACCTAGCCGTGCCTTGATTGCCGTTTTTTCTGGTAAAGACTATTTTCAGACGTGGATGGTAGTTGGGAGCAGTATAATATTACCATAGAGCTTCTGTCCTGACTAAAGGAATCGTCATCATGGAGTGAGTCGGGTGTTGCTACCTTGCACGAGGCCAGTAGTGCCGAGGCCGTGGTCATGAGAGTCGAGGTCAAGATCATGAGCTTCCAAGGTCAAGGCTGGAGTCATAAGGAGCAAAAGTGACAGTGACCCAGTGATCCAGCGTTTAATGATCGATGCTTGTGGAGAGTTAGTGTCAGTTATGGTCATGCTGCTGAACGGCATTTTTGAAAAGTTACCGTTGTAGGCGACTTGTTGAAAAAGTTTTCACGAGGCAAGACCGGTAATTTCAAGCTGAAGCGAGAAGAAGCAACAAGGCATGTGGCGAGAGTCACGGCCAAGGCCAGAAAGTTTGTAAACAGTAGCAGCAGATTGTTTCTCTGTGGTGTGGTGACAGTGCACTTCTGTGCCAAGGACACTACTGATTGACAATACCGTGACGCCATTAACCCTTTGACACCCACAGTTGCCATATGGGTACAGCTATAGAGCGTCAGAGTGTCCGGATGTCAAAAATTACAAATGACGGCTTAACCCGGTCTGGCACTAGATACTGTGTAGCTGTACCCATATGGCAACATTGAGCTTCAAAGGGTTAATAACTGTTATGATCGTTAGTTAGTTGGTGTGTTCTCGTGGTATCATCTCGGTGAATGTACAGAACAGTCTGTCATCAGACATAAGACCATTGTCATATCTCACCTGACAGTGCCAGCACTTGACACTCCACGTAGACATTTGCTCAACGACTGAATATGTTCTACGCAGGCCTATGATAGTTAACACATCTCAGAGCCGTAATTTTGCAATTTACAAATACCATTATTATTATTATTAAGTGGACTCATTTGAGTCGACCTCATAAGGCTGGTCTCAGTAATATCCATACTTCCATATGTACATACGTCCGTCCAAACATTGCTCCAAAACTGTATCAATTTTTTTGTTTTTTTTTCTAGACATATTTTTGATATAACGGATTTTTGATATTCATGCTTGTTCGGCGTCACATGACCTTCAAACTTAGGGTGTTCCGCCTTTGGCAAACGAATTTTGCCTCTTACGAGGAGTTGACTGTCAATGCCATGCGGGGATTATTGTTGTTGTCAACGTTGCAGACATTCCAGCTCCAACTACTGTCGCCGTCCGGTGGTCTGCTGCCTCCATTCAACGGTGGCGCCATCACTCAGCTCATTAGAATCAACAACCCAACCCGGGTATTTTCACATCAGCTATTATTTGCTTAGCGTTGGAATGCTGTTTTTATTTCCAGTGGTCTATCATCTGCTAATTATATAATGGTTTTTTGTCTCCAGTGAATGTTTGTTTTTTATGGCTCCGTGCGGGCTCATAAGCTCACCTTGTTTTCTGGCCGAGTGTCGTAAGAGGCGACTGAACCAGGCTAGTTTTGTTTTGCTGTGTTTTGCATTCTTTGCTTTTTCTGGGTTGTGTTTAGTTTGTGTACGTCTGTTTTTTTTAATGTCTTCTATCCTGTGTTTTTCGAGCATATACTGACGTGAATGGCACTGTGTAGTCTATTGTGCTGATATGCCGTTAAAAATCTACTCACTCACTCACTGTTTTGATGACTCGCCTGTCTGTAGCGTTGGTTGATACGGAATCTGGGTGATCGTCATTCTCGTGATGATTGGCGTGTGTCAGTGGATTGAGTGGAATACAATGTGCTCTTTATGCAGTCAGAAAGTGATACTGTGAAACTGTGAAATGTCTTCAGTTCAATTCAGTTTCGTCTTTGAAGTAACTTAAATATTTTTCTAGAAAATCCTTGTTTGTAGATTAAACGATGCTGATCTTCCTTTGCTTCAGGTGGTGACTTACTACTGACAGCAGTTAGGCTGTTTAAGTAATAATAATAATAATATAATAATCATTATATTTATTAATGATAGATCTGTATATGAGATCAATTGCACTAATATTAGACTCAATTATTAGAAGATGTGATGTGGTAAAGTGATGATGTTGTGTTGTTGTTGCTTAGCAACCGCTGCGGATGCGAATCCGTCTAAACTACGTCGCCAACGGTGCGCCCGTCGTCGAGCAGGCTGAAGTGAATAATTTTCCGACGATTTCCTGGTAGTGTCTGGCGTGGTTTAGTGCGTTGAGGCTAACGGCCGGCCGCGTCTGCCTACAGACAATGTATTATCACAGTCGACACCAATCATCAACACGTGTCACTCATTGTCCTACACAGTAGTGTACAGTCGTCACAGCTAGAGTGCTTCACTGCGTGTTAACACTTTGACACCCACTGCTGCTGTATTGGTACAGCTATAAAGCATCCTGTGCCAGACCGGGTTAAGCCGGTCATTTGTAATTTTTGACATCCGGGCACTCTGACGGGCACTCTGACGCTCATCCCTGAGCGTCAGAGTGCCCGGATGTCAAAAATTACAAATGACCGGCTTAACCCGGTCTGGCACAGGATGCTTTATAGCTGTATCCATGTGGCAACAGTAGGCGTCAAAGGGTTAGCGTCTGTTACGTCGACGTCGACGCGAATCGTCCCTCGGAAGCTTGCGGCAAAACGATCACTGGTTGATAAAGATGTATCTGATGATGGCTCTCACGGAAGCATATTGTGAACATCTGTAGAATGTCGTAATTATAGTAACTACTGCGGTTTTCTTACGGGTAGAAAGCCGAATTAAGATTTTGAAGTGGATATTTGTTACTCTTTAGTTTTTAGTATCATTCACTGCTAATGTTGTCACTCTTGAGTTGTGTGAACTGGAGTGTGTTGTGGTTGCTGTTTACAAAGACACGCTTTGCAGTTTGGTCGCATTGAAGACAGCCTCGGAACACAATTTTCACCCATTTTGCACGAAAACAGTATTGTATGTTTTATTTCTCTGTGTACTAAATGTACCTTCAGTACTCCATATAACCTATCCTGTGTTTGCGGGGAAGTAAAACTCTGCTCAGTCACAAAAACATTGACATTGTATTATTTATTTTGTTTAGTAATTATTACCTCGCTTATTATTTTCACTTATACTCATAACTTATTTGTATTTGGTTAAGGACAGAACTTGTGAGATGGCTAAGACTGAAATTCTCCACTATAAGGTCTGAACAAACCCACCCCATGTAATATTCTAGTCCCTAGTCCATACGAGGTGTCATTTTGGTGATAGCTGATGGGCCCATCAGTGGCCTACATCTACAGGGCTGGACGTGCCCCACCCCTGTTCCTGGTTTTGGTGAGGTTTGTTTTTAAGTTTTGCTGAAAATGGTTCCACTTTTCTGTTTGTCCCGTCACTAAACGATATTGTTTTATTACTGTGTGCAATCCTGGTTGCACGACTGTGTGTGCTGTATGTTAGCTGTATTAATGCGGCGTAGCCAGAGCTATGCTAAGAGAGAGCAGTTCAGGTGATAACCATGAACGATGGCGTTGTGGATAGCAAATATCTGTTGTGCGCCTCCCACAGAAATTCTGTATAAATGACCGAATGTGTTGAATGTGTAGGTCTGTTTTTAACGCTTCACACGAGCGTTAACCACCACTACCC
>Ga0056114_1000242_pt1 | contig 16647 bp, 12 predicted proteins | sample WorMetHERISLAND1_FD_77005 | JGI IMG/M metagenome (GOLD analysis project Ga0056114, IMG submission 77005) | Marine gutless worms symbiont microbial communities from Max Planck institute for Marine Microbiology, Germany - Olavius loisae HERON... ...
AGATCACCTTTAATATTATAATGTGTACGACACAAACCGTCCAGTGTATCACTGTCTCTTACTTATTGTCATTTGTCAATGTCATCATCATATTCATACACCAATAAATAGTTAAATACTACCATGAAACTTGAAAGCGAACTTAAACATAATGGAGTACACGAGGCCAACATAAAAAGTTCGAGGACAGTCCAAGGACAATTGCTCGAGGCCGAGGACAAAATTTTGGCCTCGAGGACAGCTTGGCCTCGAGGACTTAACATCACTGAGTCATAGTGATGGATTTTACACATATTATATTTCACAAGGTAGTGTAGCGACACAGTTAAGATGTGGTGGTATGTTTAGTAACCACTTGATTCCAAATTTTCCACAGAATGCGCCAATGAAAAAAATTTTTACAATCGGTCAATATTTGACAAAGATATGGACAAAACTCTGTGGCTTACTTTTTTGGGCCACCCTGTATACCATGTATATAGGTGGGGGAGAGTGTCTACACATTACACAGTTGAAGTTGTATAGGTCCTAATGACTATAGTCACGGCGTAAACGTCTCGACCGAACGTCTCGAGACGTTGTTTTGAACGTCTCATCTCGGTCTCGTCGGTCTCGAGTTAGTCCAAAGTCTCGGTCTCGTCTCAGTCTCTGTCTCTGACGTCTCGATCTTGTCTCGGTGTCGTGGTATCATACGTCTCGTTTACAACCCTGGAAAAATAATAAAGTTTGAACTTCCCTGACGGAATGTAGTCATAGGCTTATTCCCGGGAATTCCCCGCGAATTCCCGAAAATAACCACAATAGCGCAATCGTCCAATCTGTCCGATCCGTTACGTTACGTCCTGTTTTGTTATTGATGTCATGCAGGTGCGCCAGGTATGATGATTTTTGTGATTGATGTAAACATTGATAAAAAGTTTCAAACTTTTGTTTAAACTGTCATTTTAGTCGCCAGGAATGACACGTCACGATATTTGACATAATTGTACGTAAGTCAAGAATTCTGATGAAATTGATGGATGGTGTAAGTAATCACATTGGAGAACGAATAATCATACGGAAGCCCAGAGAGGAAATACGAAAATTTTTTTTATCTCTTATATTAACACATACCTAACCTTGTTCTCTCCAGAAGTTTTTCTCGTGGGAACAAGAAAGTTTAGTTTCTTCACGGAACAAGATATTGTCGTAAGGGCACAAGAAAGTTATGTTGTTCCCTCAAGAAACTTTCTTGTGTTATGTCTTTTACTGCTGCATACGTATACTCAGTAGTAGAACGGTTGTAATTACTAAAAACTTTGTCGCAAATGTGATAGATATTTGTGAAGATGTTCTGCAAAAGATGACTTCGTGGCGCAACATTTTACGTCAACGACAGCTCGATATCGATGCTGCAGACAGAGAAGAACTTGAAGCCAAGAGGAAACGTGCTGGTCTTCCGGACGAATGCATTAACTCAGACGAGAGTTATAGAGATGTCGGAAAACCTGTCATTTCGTCTCTTTCCACAGAAGTTGCAGCAGCAGAGTTGCTTGGAACTGATGTAGTAGAGGCTTCATCAGATGATCTAAGTGATAGCTGTGAATGTAATGCAAGTCTTCCACTGCAGGATATGTCTACAGCAGCATATGTTGGTGGTCTAGTGGACGACTCGGCTACAGACCGTAGAGAGGCAACAAATGCTGAATATGATGTGGCTGAGATCACTGAAGAGTCATCACCAACAAATGTTGGTTTTACACATGAGCTGAAACTCGATACTAACTGTGCTACTGATGCTGAGAGTTTCGGCAGCGGTGCTTTTATAGAGTCTGATCAGATCTCGAGCAGTGTCATTGATTCTCCCTCAAGTCATCAACAGCACCCGTTCAGCAGCCTGTCTTCCACTCCAGAGCATTTGATTTCAACCAATGTATCGTCTTCCGCTAATATGCTGAGTTGCGCATCTGACTGTTCTGAAACATATTTTGCTGGTGAGATATCTGAGCCAGTGAGCGATGCAGCTACTCATGTAGAATTATCATCAGTTGTACAGTCTCCAGATCATAAACGAACACGACGACATGCTGATAAGCATGGTGTCCACGGACGTCGGAAACGTAACAAGACAATCAGAAAAGGTGACACTAAACTAATGATTGATGGCTCAACTCTGCAACCAGAAGCTGAAACAAAATCAAAGACATCAGATGTTCACCTCAGCCCATCGTCTAGACAGTTAGATTTTGATGAATTTCACTCTGAACTTTCTGAAACAGTTCAGCATTCTGAGATGGTGTCTGACGTCGGAGTAACTGATGACAGTACCACGCAAATAGTTCGACAAGTGTCGTACCTGAAGGCTGTTGGTGTTGGTGCTGAGAATGCCATAACGTCTCAACAGCAAGATGACCATCCACAATCTGCTACCGACAAGCCTGCAAGGGATGATCATTCGTCAGCTACTGTCACTGCTAAAACTAAAACTGGCAGTAAGCAACGATTTCTTGAAATATTACTACCACGAAGCAAGAAGATTATGTGATTGGTTCTGTTATTTACTGTCACTACAGTGCTAGAAAACTTTCCCCAAGGTTTCAGGAATTTCTTCTCAGTAGCTGAGAATTCTAAAGCAAAATTTCAGAGATGTGTTGTATTACTATATATTTTCTGTAGGACTTTTCGCTAAGGGTGTTAATAACTATGTCATAGTAAACATCCGGAGAACTTTTACTGTATAGTGATAAACAGCAGATTAAAACACATAGTCCATTTGAGTTTCTAGAACAGTCAAAATACTTTTGGATAAAGTTTACATCATATATTCAAACTGTCAACCCATAGTAAGTAGTCTTGTTGATTCTTGTCGGCGGAAAGTCATCACAGATCTGCTGCAGTTGAGTTGTTGGCTCTGGAATGGCCTAGGTTTTGGGTGAAGTTTGTGAAATGCCTGAAACATTGCACCCCACATGTTAGGCTGAGGTCTGATGAATCTATTGGCCATTATTTACCATGATGATTCATGATGATTAACTTGTGTTGGAAATGATCTGTTCAAAACATCTGTCACCATTTCTCTACTTTTTTTCACGTTGTTTATTTGATCTTGTCATGTAATTATTGCCAGCGCCGAATAGAAAGAAGGTTTACCGGCATCGAGGTCATCGTGCCGCAGCTGTACCAAACAAAGAACGTAGTAACTCTGAAAGGTACGTATGGTATTTTAAAAACACATATGGATTTTCAGAATGTGAATTTTGTTTAAATAATTTCCACGGCACTTGTTGTATGCGATAATGTTTTTGTTTTTGTGTTGGATGGCACAAAGTAAACAGGACTATTTATTTTTGTTGTTTCAATGCTATATTTCTACAACAAAACACTCAAATATGATAGTGTATGACGTATAGGATGGGATTTGTAATGAGGCCATTGTAGGGGATATGCCATCTAATGAACGCCTTTCTTGTTTTTTCTTCTGTGTTTCGTTTCGATCAGTTATTATTATGTTATATTTTGTAAATGTTTAATTTACTGAGTAACGACTAATTTCTGTTACAGGTCATGTAGTGTTTTTCTAATTTATAACATATTCCTTTATAGTTATTAATGGCAGTTTATTAAGCACTACAACTTGTCGTGTGCAGATGTTAGCAGTTATTTATGATAACTGATATTTATACATATTGCAGACCTCATCCAACACAATTGCCTGAACACACAAAGTTGCCAAATGATGTATGTTATTTCCTTACTGTGATTATCAGTTTTGCTACACTGCATAATGAAGCTTACATTGATATGCTATAATTTAGGCTTTTCAGTAAAGATATTTCTATACGTGTTTCGTCAGTAAGATCTAGTAAGATGCCTTATTCTGTCATTGATCATTATAAGTGAGATTATTTGTGTTGTCTCATTTTTATCTTGTATGGATACATTTTGGCAACCTATGCTACCTGCTGAACTCAGTTAAATTATCATGTGGAGCTGTTGTAAATCAATCTCTGGTAGTCACATTATTGTCGCTGTAAAAATATCAGTATAATTTTTGTACTGTGTTTTCAGTAGTATTTTATTTTTAGAGCATGTCATAACATGATCTGCTGTGCTTTTTCAGTCCTGTTACTTCGTTGCTGGAAATTCTGGTATTTGTTCATAATCTAATTGACTACAATGGTCTCTGTAGTACAGAAGTGGCAGAGAGATATGTGTTTTGGAAGTATCTTTTATTGCACAGAGCAAGTGTGACTCGGTTGCTGAAAAGCACCACAAGATGCACCCTGAACCAGACAAGTTGCATTCAAACAGATCTGCTGCAGTTGCTATGGAAGGTTATCTGAACTATAAAGTTACACATTACGAGGGAAAGGTTGGCAGACTGCATGCATGTTTGTATGTTAAACAGTCTAGTGTAATAGTGTCATTGGAAACTGACTGGTAATTTTGGTGTATTATCTTATGTGAAAGGTTCTTGTACTGTGCAGTTAGATTGCCAAGCCCAGGAAGAAACGACTAAGCACGGTCTTTGTCTCGGCACTGGAAACAAATTGGGTGTTGTTGACAGTAGCCAATAGGCCCAGTTTGCCTCTGTTGCTTACACCAGCCCTGTGGCATGTAGCATGACAGCGCTGTGTGCTGGGTTAAATAAGATGACCCAGTATGGAGATACTCGGAGAAACTACAGTGAATATATAATGATAATTGGTCATGTATAATAATGTCTTGTGCTCTGACGTATTTCTCTTTCCGTATTAGTTTTCAGTTTTAGGATCCTTTAATATATGTTTGTTTTTTCTTGAGTTTATATTCAATTTACATACTTTTTTTTGCTAGACCAGTTCTCATTATGCTCCATTCGTTGTAGCTAGAGCTACGGTACTAAATTTGGCATTTTGACGTACCGTGGACAGATAAGAATTTTAGGGGTCTGTCTCTTTGTCACCCAAGGGACAGGGCACCCACATAGCCCAAAATTCTGAAGCATGTCATATTACCACACAATAACTGTTGAACATACGTCCTGAAATTTGACAAGAAGATTCATCAGGACCCGACAATAAATATAAAGGGTCTCCTCGCCTCCAAGGGCCCCACTGGAAAAAAATTTTACTCTCATATATCTATAATCCTACTATTCAAGTGAGTTTACAATATTTTTAGGTTGATTGACAACAACTAAGTGTTACCCCATTACTGCTGGGTGGCAGTTAAGGTGCCTTTGTCAGCAATATTTATCTGTTGAGGGCCTTCTAGTTTGGAATAAGACTGCTGCTGCTGCTGCATATTGATAATGTTTTCTGCTTATGTCAGTTTGCGTCAATTAGTTACCGATTGAAGGTTGATATTGTAACTGTGACAGAAAGCAACTGATCGAACGTGGCGAACTGCGTATGTGACTCTTCAAGGACATGAACTACTTTTTTACACAAGTCGTCAGATGCAGGTGTGTCAGTTGCTTTAAGTGGATCAGCATAATTGCTGTATTGTCACGTGTTAGTTGTCATCATCACCTTAACATGATAAGTTTTAGCAGCAGTTTGTGCTTTTCTTGAAGCTCTTTTGGCATCACTGAGAACAATTTACAGAATGCAATTTTGTTATTGACAGTCAGCATAGAATACATGTTACTCAGCAGCTGTGTGTGTTATTTTCCTGCTGGCTTTAATCAGCATATTCGCAGAACACCGGACGGTTTGTTGTGGCGACATCTGCTGAATGAAAATGAAAGAAATATATCAGAATAGCTACAATGATAATAATACCAAAAGACAATGTTTACTAGGGATGCACCGATAATCGGCCGATAATCGGTCATTTTGCCGATAATCGGAATCGGCCGATTACCATGCAGGTATCGGCCGATTGTTATTTACTATGTATTATGATGGCATTTGATACTGAAATTATATTTTGTTATTTGAACTGACGACACAAATTTTCATTTTAGTTATATATGCAAACTCGGCAAACATGCTGGTAGCATTGTGTAGTTATGCACTGTTTGTCTGTTGCATTATACAGTAAAATATTTGTGTGATTGATACAGTCATTGGTATTAAGGCAAGAATGTCAGGTTTATGTATTAATTGGTATCGGCCGATAATCGGCCAATTGTTAGACGCCGATTATCGGCCGGCCGATAATCAGCCATTGCCTTATCGGTGCATCTCTAATGTTTACAGTGCTGTCATCATGGCAAGGCCATGGCAAGAGTTCACTAGGTTCATTCGATGAATGCAGACTAAGCGCCAAGCGGCCGCCAACCCTCAGACCAAGCCAACCGACTTGGACTGTGAGTCTGCCTGTAGAATATTACAGGTCGACTACCTATAAGGTTGAGCACCCAAATGTTTGGACCACGCAAATACCGTTGAGCCTAGAGTTGCACAATTCGACATGTTGACTAAACAGGACTATACAGTTTCACCCCACCTCACCCTTCAGGGGATGGAGCACCCACAGAGATATTTCCACACTTTCATTTCTATAATCCTATCGTTCGAATGAGTTCTACAATGTTTTTCAGGTTGATTGGCAACCGCTAGAAGTTACCCCACCAGTAGCCTAATAGGGCGGGTGTTGGTGGGAATAGAACACTTTTGTCGGGGTATGCCGTCTTTTGAGGGCCTCTCTACTACATTTGCTAATTTTGGTTCAGTCTAGCAGGCCCAGGCCCACGAACAGTATGGGAGCAGTAGCTAGTAATTCTTATGAATGTTTGTTATCATATTGTTGTCAGGAAACTGGAGACATTGAACTGACGGTAGTTGTAAGGTCGTGTCTCATGAACACAGTGCACAATTACGGCAACAGGAAGCACGTGTTTCGACTGGAGACTGCGCATGGCTCGGCGTACTTGTTTGAAACGGACACTGAAGATGTCATGCTTGACTGGATTCGTGCCATCAAACGATGCATTGTTGTTGACAATGAAGAGGTGGAATAGTTCTGTGTTATTGTTATTCTGAAGTCAATCAGTCATTCAGTCAAAACTATTTAATAAAAATATACTTGGATTGACCACTGGACAAAATAAATCAGAAAATTAATTGCCAACTATATCAAGACTGACTTCACAGATCTTAACCTGGACTGAATTAAAGGGTCACTGCTTTGTTTGTTTTAGTTTCTGGCTACGTGTGCTAGATTAAGCGGTATACTCAGCTTTCGAGTCCACGTTAAACTCTTCTATTGTGTCGTATCGTATTAGGCAAAAGGTGAGTTTTCAGCCACTTCTGGAAAATCTGGAACAAAGGCACTGATGTTTAGTGATTTAGCGATAGAGCTTTATCACATTTTTCATTTTTGCATTGTTACAAAAGTTGATGTAAATATAAATAGAAAAATGAATTTGACAGTAAATTAGCTAAATAGTTTAAAGTAGCATAACGTAAATCACTTTTGTGTTAGGTAGATGACCTTCTGTAGTGATTCTAGTAAAAATTTGTAAATTATGGAAAATTAGATTTCTGTTATACATGCAGTGCAATTTTTTTATATGTTATGACATTGAATATATTTTACTTTTTACTATAGTTATAAATTAAAATTGGACTTGGTGTGAATAAAGCAAACGTGCTTTTAACGCATTGCTTTATCCTGAGTCCATTTTTCCGGTGATTGTTAATGAAACAAATGAATTGTGGTGGAACTGTTCAGAAGCCAGAAAAGAAGACTTCTGTTGATGAGTCCACTCCAAAAGCAGATCACTCAAAGAAACTGAAGAATGTACAGTCAGGTATGTTTGAACTGTATGTAGCTGTTGAATATTGAGCATAAAGACATTGTGACATAGTTTGGTTCTCTTATAATTATTCTTTTCTTTTTTTAGCATAACATAAATGTTTATGTTTCACTTTGCATTATTTAAGTATTCTTATAATTTACTACAGTATATTTTATTGTTCTTCTTGTAACTGTTGGTGAAATTTCATTTGCTAGAAAATGTTGAACGAAAACAGCCAAAAGACGGGAAAACTTGGCGAACCAAAATAGCCGACAAGTTCCGTCAACCTGGTGTGCCAGCTTTGGATGCCGTAGACTCCGTCAATCCTCCGAGGGTGTTTGGTGTGGCTCTGGACAAGTTAGTTCCTTCCCGTGATAATGAGGTACATACCTACCTGCTAATGAATACTGTCTGTTAACTTGATGTAGCAAGGGTTTATCATCCACCACAAGATATTTCAGGTTATCTCAAGAACTTCCAAGGCATTCTCTTGCCTGGTGCAGAGCTCAGCCTTCTCAACTGAACTGACTACTTAGTCAGTAAACTGCACTGCAAGTTCAGTGCAGTCAAATGATTCAGTAATGTGTTATAAATGTGTGTCATTTGTTTAAAAAGCAGGAATGTTGGTGCTTGATGTTTTTTTTTCGGTCAGCAGCTTATAAAACTAATGAAACTGTATCAGCATCTGTGATGTGCTTGCTGCAGTAGCATTTACTGGTAGTTAAAGTACAATATTAAACAGCAAAATATCACCGTTCTTTTCACAGTCACACATAGAGATGTTTGTGTCAGATGCTGACTCTCTGTTTGTTGTAAAGCTTTACATCGTCACTGTAACTGCTCTTACATACTATTTTACATTATTTTCTTGAATATTTGTGTTTTTATTCAGATCCCTTTAGTTCACATTATAAACAAATATCTGCCTGTGTTACAGTTTGTCCCGCTGCTGGTTGAAGAGTGTGTCCGTTCAATTGAAGAAAACGGTTTGCATCATAAAGGCATCTATCGTGTGCCGGGCAACACTGCGGCGATTACGTCATTGCAGGCAGACATTGAGAAGGTGATCTGTTGGTTTTGATGTGAAAGATTCTGAATACAACCTGGAGATATACGTTATACAGTTTTTCGGTTGTATTGGTGTATGGATAAGCTGTTCACTCTTATTTATGCAGCTTTGAATTGATCTTTTCATAATGACCTCTCACTGACACAGACGCTGCTGCAGTTGGTCAGCTGAGGGTTGTAGCATTCTCCACGATGTATGGTCAAGCCTCTCGACCTGAGCAGGTCCAGCTGATAAGCCACTGTCTTCCTGTATTTGTTGGAGCTACATTCTCTGTGGATGATTCCAGTCTGTGACAGGAGGAGAGTTCCAGCTAGGACTGCAGCTGATAACTGAAACATATGCTAGACCGTTGTGTGTACTTGTGTCTGTTACTAGACGGCAAATTTGGCCTAGTAGAGAATGTGGTTTTTCGGCAATGAGGGATAGTAGATCTGACAGTTTTGTTCTCTCCCTAATTGCAGTGTTAGTGGCTATGTGTTATGATTTTGCGCCCATGATATGACCTTGTGACTGCACAGCGACCACTAAAGGAAACTTGTCCGTTGTTACGCTGTGTCGTTATTGGCTCTGTACAGGATCCCGTTGGGTTGAATCTCAGAAGTGAGAAATGGCAGGACGTGAATGTTGTCATCAGTCTGCTCAAGCTGTTTTTAAGAAAGCTCCCAGAGTCACTGGTCACATCTGGTAAATGTTCTACTTACCATACCAGAGACTTGTGTTTTCAGTATGATGGTTGTGAGTTTTGAATGCACTTCATTGTTTCTACCATATCAGCACTTTGACGCTGTGAACTGGTGATAAGGAAAGGCAAGTGCTACACACCCGAGGTTTGAGTCCCACCTGGTAACCCAATTGAAGGAGGATGATGGTCATCGTGTGTCTGGACTTTATGGTTTCACAAACAACTGGTTACTGACACACCATTAAGTAATGCCAGAAACTGTCTTAAATTAACCCACGTCCACCTAGTATCAACCAGCGCCAATTGCAAGCTTTTTAATGTTTGTATTGCACTGGTCAAGAATTGACAGCTTTTAAGGTGTATTCGCAAACTGAAGTGATATGGGTTTATGTGAGTTATTGTTGTCACAGTCTGTCATGGTATTCATTCTACACTTGTGATAGTAGCCAATAAGGCCATTCTAGACCAGTTTCACTGCATCATGAATTAACAAGGTAGGTTATTGCATAAGTACTCAGCATTCGTTACATCACTTGAAGTGACAACCTTTTGTCCAATGGAAAAACTGCCAAGTGTCGGCTGACCGGTGCATTGCCGAGCTACACTGGTCATACATAATGTTTGCAATTAAACATGCCAGGTTTTAGATTTTTTTATAAGCAAACATATATGAGCACAGTTATTTATTAGTAATTTCCCCAAACGATGTGATAGATTAACGATTGCTGAAGAGCTATGGGGTCGTCAGCTTAGTCTGCCACGGATAACCAGAAAATAAAAGTATAAAAAAAGTAAAACAAAAAGCCAACAAGCAGGTAGTCCAGTCCAAGTCCAGTTCAGTGAAATATAACCTCCATGGAACCAGCGATGTTTGGTAAAGAAGATTTGAAGAACAAGTGGATAGATAAGGTGCATTTTTGCATCTTTCAGGCATCCATGCACTGCTGGGACTCTGTCTTTGCCAATAGTTTTATAGCATAAATTTGCAGCCGTTGAATACGTATTTATATACCGCGATAAGTTGTCATTGTGGCCAAAAGCTTACACAAAAGTCGTGTATTAAATATTTGTAGCTCTGTATCCGTCGTTCCTTGAAGCAAATCAAGAAACTGCAAAAATGCGACTTCGGAGGATAAAAGAACTGCTGCATCGATTGCCTCGTCATCACTTTGAGACTTTCCGTGTCGTTGCACAACATCTGCATGCAGTCGCCAGCATGGAACAAGCCAACAAGGTGACACTGCACAAAACCACCCACATTCAGTTCATCTGACGTATGCCTGAGCGTCAGAGTGCCCGGATGTCAAAAATTACAAATGATGGCTTAACCCGGTCTGGCACATGATGCTTTATAGCTGTATCCGTATGGCGACAGTGGGCATCAAAGGGTTAACACTGACTGCCGTTGCTCCTTCGCTGTATGGCTTGACTCATCCTCCTCACAACTTGTCTCCATGATAGACTGCTGAGTGTTGTTTGTTGTTATGGCTGCTTTGTTATAACAGTTGTAATACTGACACTGTTATTACTCACTGTTGTTTAATCAACTATATTTACTGGCACTGATAGATGTGTACATGGAAAATAAGTTCACAGTATGTGTGCAGATGCGACGTTATCTACTGTATTCGCTAATGTTTCGTTATGTATATGTAAATCTTTATTTCGTGACAGCACAATATACAAGTGATAATCAAGTAAACTGAAGTAGAAGTTAAAACTAGAGATATATAATGTCTACATGTATTTAACATACATATTCTTCTCACTTTGGCATTTTGCCAAATTTTCAGTGACATGCATGACATCTTGTGACTGATATTGAACTTCAAGTCTGTAAAGTTGGTGATGTGTGGAGTGAAATGTTGACAGATGGATGTGCGCAATCTTGCAATAATATTTGGACCGACACTACTTCAGCCGAGAGATGACAATCTGGTTGGAATGGTGAAGGACATGTCAAACCAGTGCCAAATTGTAGAAGCCGTTGTACTTCACGTGAGTTGTTCCTTGAGTTCTTTCACATGACGTGACAACTAGCTTATAGAACCTCCAGTTATCTCCTGCTTTCTGTTGTAGTCTTCAGCCAAACTTTATTGCTATATCTCGTCTGAGAGCTGACAAATGAAGATTTTCTTAAACATGCTAAATGTTGTGCAGTAGTATCATATCATATCGAATTATGAGTCCCATTCTCTGTTATATAAAGAAAATCGTGTAAAATTTATTATGTAAGCTTCACCAGTGTATAAACCACACAGGCATGTTACATTTACAAAGACAATAACATAACTGTTAATTGTTGCTGTGCGCTATATTTAAATACACTGGGCGACTTTAACTTTTGACTTAGCCTTTCGCTAAGCCTTTCGCTGAGCTAAAGTTCGGTCTAAGTACAGACTTAAGTCAAAAAGTAAAGTAATTTCACTGAGCGAAAGTCTTAGACCCAAATTTGGTCTAAGTACATACTTAGACCGAAGTTAAGCCGAACTTACTGACTTTAGTCGGTCGAATTTGTATGGAAAGATAGCTTAAGTCACTTTACTTTGTGACTTTCGCTCAGTGAAAGTCTATGTCCAAAGTTAAGTTGAACTTTGGTCTAAGTCGGAGTTCAGACTTTAGCGTTCAGCTTAATGTTTCGCTCAGCGGATCGCTGAGCGAAAGGCTAAGTCAAAAGTTAAAGTGACCCACTGTGTCCACGAAAAACTGTAACCCTAGACAATGTATGATAGAAATGTCAAATCCGAACGCATCCTAACCAAATTGCGTGTGCTCGATTTTGAATATATCTGCGACAGAATTGCCAAATTTTATAAGAAAATATTATTTATTACACGAGTTATTAATATTAAAATATTGACGACTAAATATTTCAGTTTCCAATATAGCGTTACATACTGCAGTCAGACACTCAGTCGTCCAGCCCACAGAGCACGTAAGACAGTGCATCTGTTAACTCATGAAACACCAGACTTCATCACTCCAGCTCTGTGGCCAGCCAACAGTCCTGACCTTAACCTAGTCGACTACCAGATTTGGGTGAAGCTGCAGGATCTTGTGTACTGCAGCCAGATTCCTGACGTCGACCAGCTGAAGTCACGCCTGATCGAAGAGTGGGAACATTTCCACCAGGTGGTCATCGATAAAGCGGTCAGGCAGTGGCATCCACGTCTTGGAGCTTGCCTTCGACTTCGAGCACACGGTGGATATTTTGAACACAGACTTTAGATATGCTGAAGTCTTGCCATTCGCACGGACGCACACTTGACAGTCAATCACGCCTGTGGACACTTATACTTTTGGATGACCTTACTAAACTTGCTGTAGCTATTGCAGATGTTGACCGATTTTGCTGAAATTTGGTGACTTGTTTGCCAGTTAACGTGTCCGTGTTAGCGTAGAATTTCGTTGAAATCCGACGTTGTTTGCCAGAGTTATGGCAACATCTGCAGTTTTTTGTGGACACAATGTAGATTAATGGCAGAAAATTTTACATTTTTAGAGGAAAAATCATGCGTTAATAAAGTGAAGCTACTAGTAAGTTAATTCCAGGCTTGTGTACAGTTTCTTGGTTTGTTGCACTTGCATAGTTTGAGTCCTTATCACTTGGTAGTGATAGTAGTGATTCACTGGATGATAATATGCTTTTGTAGCAGCATGAAATGATGTTAAGTGGCACGGTGCAGATCTCAATTGTGTTTTGTATGAAAATGTGGAAATTATGCATTCTGTGACCATGCAGTGATGTGACGATTGTGTGTTGTAGCATGAATGGATGTTTGAAGTAAGCAGTGAGGCTGATGTTATTGATGGAAGTTCTGATATCATGCTTCCAGTCACTAGTATGGACCGCGTCATGCTGAAACAAGCAGAACACATAGGTAGATAGTTGTTGTCGGCCGACAACATCGGTTTTCCTTTTTTTGTGACAAACAGTATCTGCCAACAAATCATTTAATTACTTTTCTGGCCAACTTGGAGACCCGACAGCCAACAACAGATAATGATTCGATAAAAAAAGTAGTTAGTTAAATGTCACTACACTGATAAATTGTCTGAAAATAAACAACGGAGTTTGTTGCTGCAGTTAATAATTTGCTTGCTGGTGGATAAAAAACGATGATGTAAGATAGATAGAACGTGCTGACATGCAGTGTTATCACATCCAGGAACTGGTATTTGAAAACAGCCGGATGTTTAGAATGGAAATCCTTGATTTTGAGGGAAAATTTGATACGTCATTTGATGGCCAACAGTGACCACCACCAGTATGAACCACACTGTCACAGACAGCCTGATGAGACTCTCTTAGTCTCAGTGATTCAGAAACAGTGATTAGGAGTGAACTCTTGACTACTGATGAGCTAACAACTGCAGGTGTTGTCAATAAGATGATGGTTTAGTGTAGCAGTTGGGTACTCAGGTTATGAAAATTTTCTTGATAAAATTTACTTACAGCAATGTCTCAGTGGTTTATCTGGTTGTAAATTCAGTGCAATGAATCAGATGTATAATAACAACAGTAACAATTATAATAATACCAGGATAATGTTTGTGATGCTGTCATCATGCTTAAAGCAGTGTGAGAGTTCACCCAGTTCATGTGTTGAATGCAGTACACTGCCAGGTGGCTGCCAACCGTTGGAGTAAGCTGATCAACTTGAGCCATAAGCCCAGGCTGCCAGTAAACTACATACACCATTGCCATTTATTATTACTAAGTCCGAAAGCTTATACTCATTTTAGCGTCCCACGGAGGGTAGAAGGCTGAGTCTACCTAGCTGGCTGGCTACACACCATTTACCTGCCGACAGACGATCATCCATTCCAGTACTAACCGGGCCTGATGGAGAGTAACTACGTTGATTGAGACCAACACGTGACCGCTAAACAATGCCACCACCACAATACATTGACTAGTTGCTTTTTAAGCTAGTTTTGCCCGTAATTATAATTTTTCGACGACTAATTCACGTGCAATGAAGAACTGTTGACGTTCATTGATGTTGATTTGAGAAGTGCACTGCTCTGTTGTGTCTGTGTGTGAAAGTTGCTAAAGACGAGAAAGATGGCGACGTACGGCGACTTCTTCGTCACGTGGCCGGTCGAGCCAAGTCGACTCGTCGTCAGCGAAGTAAGAGTGCTCTCGGACACTTGCAGCCTTCGCAGAACGAGCGAAGTATTGACGACGCGGTGGCCAAGGCCGCTGCTGCCGCTGCAAAACTTAAACTGTCCAACGACGAACTGCACACTACGTCATCTCCTGATCTGGACAAACCGAAAGGCTATGGATTGTGTGATTTGCGAAGTAAAGAGAAAGACGATGTGGACCAATGTAGAAATAGGTCACCAGCGACAGGCAGACGGAGACAGCGGACACAGCAGAGCAAAGAACATGCTCGCCGGAGCCATGATGTCAGCCAGGGTTTGGACCAAGGAGCACCTGACACGTTGCAGCCTTCACACCGAGCTGTCGCGAGTTCACTAGAAACATTACCGAACTCACACGCCAGTGTCGTCCAACGATCTGAACCGGCCCTGATGTTTTCTGCTCGTTCTCCAGACGTCCTTGGTAAGCAGTCGAGTAGCCCAGTCGCAGGCAGTGGCATCGTCAATGCTGGTCTTCTGTCGTCGTTCACAGGTGGATCTGGTGAAACCAACACTGTCAACAGTTCAACCACTACAAAGTCTGCTGCGACTAGAGCTGACGGTCACAGTCCGATCATGCGGCGAGTTGTGACGCGAAACCGTGCAGCTAACATGCTGAAATGTTGGCCGTATCCACATTCCACTGTCAGTTCAGCTGAGCCAGTTGTCACTGGAGAACAAGGTCGCTCGTCGTCTTTGTCACGAGATGAAACTGATGAGGTACAACGGTCTGGAGGAGCCGAGACATCGACTGATGGTTTAATGCCATATCTCTCAGCCAGCAGCCAGATCCCATTCCTAGAGTTCAAGAAGATCGATTATTCGCGAGAGATGTCTCCGTTAAGCTTGTCGGTTCAGTGCGGCAGTGATGTGGATGACTTTGAAGGTGCTCAGGAGACGGTGGTCATTCCCACACATCCGGTGACGTCGAAGCGGGTGTGGAATATGGATACATGTAGCTGGGATGATGCAGATGAGCAGCGTGGCACGGACTCTGTCTGCGTCAACCATACAACACCAGACAGTTGTCAGTTATCATCAGATGTTGCATCGCAGTCGGCAAGTCAGGACTCTGCCAAGATTGTATTCACTAAACCCGATACTGTTACTAGCAGCACGGAGCCTGTTAGTCGTTACAGCACGTTACCGATTGCCAGTAGCCTTAGAAATCACAGCTCAGCGAACTATCGATTAAGAGAACATCATAGCTTTGCTACGATTTATCAGTCTGCTGTGCAAACTGCTGGTAGCCCGAGCGTTCATGTACTGAGAACGAGGCAGTCCGTTACTGGAGATTCTTGTGATAAGAGACTAGCCGTTCAGTCGTTCTGTCGATCTAAGAGCTGCCCTGATATAACCGTGTTTTCGTCAGTTTTTCCGTTCTATTCCGTCCAGTCGAGTGACAGTGCGCGTGGTCGACCTAAGACTTCGCGGCTTGTCAAACGGGCAGTAACAAAAGGTTCTAAATGTCAAAGGAAGGGTAGACAAGTAATCTGTCAGCACCTGGCACCGCCACTATTTGCCTCTTGGCCGGGTAGAGGGGACGTTAAGGGTAGCATTTTAGCGTACGAGTCATCTGTGTAATAAGACAGTTGGTATTAATTGTTGCTGTTGAAATGCGGTTGTTATTATTACTATTGTTGCTTGTTTTTATAGTTTTTTGATTTGATATTTTAAAACGAATGTGTATGTGCTGTATATAGCATGCTCCAAAAGTACTGATGCCAAAATGTTAACAAATCACTGTAACTACTGCTAGTGATGGGTAATAATTAAAAGCATGTGATTTCAAATCATGATTTCCCCCCTCGAGCTCCATTTGACCACATCTGAGCTATGGTTTGGTCAGGAGCAAGAGGGAATATTACCGTAACTGATCTCTGGTAGTTTTCTTGTGTAGCTTTCTGTAGTTGCACACTCATTTGAGCAGCTTACAGGTTCTGTGTACCAGATTTGGCTTCTTCTCACTGGGTTCACTCACTGTGCTTAGGTTACTTTGTGTGTGTTAGATTATTTTCTTGTGTAATATCTGCATGCATG
>Ga0056114_1000243_pt1 | contig 16635 bp, 11 predicted proteins | sample WorMetHERISLAND1_FD_77005 | JGI IMG/M metagenome (GOLD analysis project Ga0056114, IMG submission 77005) | Marine gutless worms symbiont microbial communities from Max Planck institute for Marine Microbiology, Germany - Olavius loisae HERON... ...
CAGGTTCCGACTGCGCGTCGCTGCCGTATGTCTGACGAAACACTCAATCAGCATATCTTTCTCCAATCACAGTTTAACATGCCCACAAAGATAGAACCAACACAGCATAAGCAAGCCGACGAGATTCTAAGAGTTCTGACGACTTTATGCTGATTGTCACTGTGACTGCTTATACACTGAGCTGTGGAACTGTATTTGATGATACGAGAAATATTACTTGCAGTTTTACCGTACTATTAACTCTCAGTAGATGCATAGAACAATCAATAAAGTCCATAAAGTGAATCACGTTGATAGTTTATAAAAGTTAGGAAAAAGTTTAACTATTTAAAAAAAGTATAGTTGAACTTTTTTCCAAGGTAGTTAGAAAAATAGTTTAACTAAAAGTTTAACTACTATTTTTTAGTTGGAAAAATAGTTAAAGTTGAACTAAAAATAAAAAATTTGTGCCCATCACTGTCTATCAATGCTGTCGTGAGTTCATTGTTGTTCATGTAGTGGATATTAACGTGACTAGTGATGGGCAATTCACGGTTTGTTTGCAGTTCAATGCAAATTGCAATTTTTTATTATCATTGCCATAGTTGCACCACTGACACTGCCACTATTACATTATTTCAGAAAATGTGAGCTCGTGGGAACTGATCAGATATCAGATGGTGTCTGGGCAGAAAAACTACTAAAAATCTACCGTAAATCCCCGGATAGTAGCCGGGTCCCGGATGAACGCCGGGTCCCAGATACAGGCCGGGGGTCAAGGCAAATTGTACTGATAGAAGCCGGGGGCTTCTATCCGGAGATTTACGGTAGATTAATAAACAGTGCTGCAGAAAACGGCTGCAACAAGACAAAATATCGTAATTTGTAATCGGTTCGATAGGTTATCCTGTCAACAATGTTCCAATAAGATAGCATGAAATATTGTTTGTAGTTTTTTCTATTCTAATATTTTTTGCAAAGGTGAAGGCATAGAAGCCTTTGGCTTATCCCATACTATTCATCTACTATGTTATGTTCATGTTGTGTAATAAATGTTCATAAAAGTTAGCCAACTTCCCTTCCCAGTGTTGGTCAATTCAAGTTAGAATCAAGTTGAAATAAAAATCTTCCTGTTAGTTTTACAGTCACAGTTTTACAGTCCGGTTGCGTGACAAAATATCAAATTTAGCTTTCAATCTAGGTCTAGGTACTAATCTACAGTTTTCTGAATGGAGTATCGTATTGCTAGCAGTTATTTTATTCGTAAAGTGCCCAACACTTCTGTGTCCGGTTTTATATTTTGTTTAATTTTTCACAGTTTCACATATTATTTCCGGCATCATTTCCGGAAAATGGCGTGTGTAAAAAGAGCTGCAAATGGTTGGAAATATTGGATGAATGGTGTTCGACTGTTTCGTGATGCTGGATTGAAAGCCACCACTTGTGCTTACTTGAAAAGTCAGGACTTAAAATGGCACACGTCGAGTCGACTGTATTCTGCATTTACATTCATACGGCCGGTTAGTTTCGCGGCAGTGACCTTCAGTGGGAAACAATATTAGTAGGACAATCTAGTAAACAGCAGCAAAACGGAAAATAGTACCAGGGGCGTGTCCAACGACAAAGCGGCTTGTCGAGACAGGAAACGCGGTGCTTAGATCTCTTTAATAAGTGCCTACTGGAATTAGGATGGATCTAAAAATCGACGTTCGATACTAACTATGCTTATGTCAGTTACTGATTACTTCCACGCAGTCCACCCATATTTTCGAAATCCAGTGTCTATTAATCGAAATCCACCCTCTGCTCTGCGACGAAATCCACTACTGTTGAGTGAAAACTAGTTATCGAAATCCAATGCAACCCATGAAATCTACTGACTGATCGATGTGACTATTAACCGCACCGGGCAACACCAGACTGCACCAGACCACACAGGACCCACACCGGACTGCACCGGGTCCGTAACGGGCCGGAAATGACTGATTAGTTCGCTTGCACGACGAATTAAAAGGCGTAAGACGAGCTAATTATCGCAATTGACCAAAGAAATGAGTTGGTGTTGGACGTATTCAATTTCTCCTGCTTATTCAGTTGAAGCCCAAGCACCCGGGATTCACGGTTACGCCTTAATTCTACTCGTAAGTCGTAACAGTCGTCGAAGCGAAATAATCAGTCATTTCTGGCCATATACGGGCTCGATGCAGTCCAGTGGCGTGACTATTCACCGCACCGGGCAACACCGGACCGCACCGGGCCCGTACCGGCCGGAAATGATTGATTATTTCACTTCCACGCCTGTTACGAGTAGAATTAAGGCATAACAGTGAACCCATGGTGCTTGGGCTTCAACCGAATAAGCAGGAAACATTGAATACATCCGTCACCAACTCATCACGAGCATCGACTAGGGTTCATTTCTTTAGTCAATTGCGGATAATTAGCTCGTCTTACGCCTTTTAATTCGTCGTCAAAGAGAAATAATCAGTCATTTCTGGCCCGGTGTGGTCCGGTGCAGTGAATAGTCACACCCGCGGTCCAGTGTTGCCCGGTGCAGTTAATAGTCACACCCCTGACTGATAAGCGAAATCCACCTAGTGCTGCAACTCTGGAGCAACAGCACCACCGTAATTGATGCACCATTTGGGTCAATGGATATACTGGTGCCTGTCCGGTAGGCCTATAGTTTACGCTACTTTATTAAGTTCGTAGTCTTAATGTGCACAATGTTTTTGGAGTTTTGTAAGCCTTACTGCAGTTGTACACCTTGTGCCTATAGGCCTGCGTCCCAACAGCATGCATCAGCATCAAACTGGTAACAATCCTGGCAATTATTGGTTGATGTCTGGTTGCGAATGTGGTGTGCGTGTTTACTCTCCGCACTTCACATGTGGCACATCAATGATGCCAGTTGCCGGTTGACACGCTGATGCCGGCACACATTAATGGATTGTTGGTCACATGCTAGTGTCGTAGTTGAATGTTCTCTACTAAGTTCGTGCAAATGCATGCATTTCATAAGTGGTAATGGATTTTGTGAAGCCTTTGATTTTGTGGTGGCAAAATATGCCAGGAAAAAATTTTGATAAGTTTTATTTTTATTTTGTAGTTTTTGTGGCCTTTTCAGTTGACTACAGTGGCCTAATAAGAGTTAGTTTTTGGTGTTTAATGGAATAAAAAAAATTTCAGTTGGAACATAATTGTGTACACTGCCTTTTAATTACTTACGCTTATGTCTACTTTTTAATGGCACGCTTACAAGACTGACTGTAAGTAGGCTTTCTGTTTATTCTGGCACTAACTGAAATTACTGAAACTGTTCATTCACTCTATTCCTGTGGAGCAATCAGATATGAGCATTTTACATATTACATTAAACCATTGCAAATTTTGGAACACTAATGATTGTATAGTGTTACAGTGATATTTTAGTTTCAAAAATAAATTTAGTTTCAGTTTTAGTTTTCATTGGAACGGAACAAAATTATTTTTTATTTTATTTCAGTTTTGTAAATAATTCTAGTTTTAGTTTTAGTTTCAGTTTTGAAATAATTTTTATTTCAGTTTCAATTTTAGTTTTAGTATATTTTGACAATTCATGCTTTTTAAAATTCTTTTAAACGTAATGTTGATGTATGTGACTGTCTAGCAACAGATTGAATTGGTTAATAAACGATTCTACAGTCATATGCCACTGACACTGGAAATGTTGAGAGAAAGAGTGCTGTTAGTGCTGAGACTCTACGACAAAGTTGATCCGGAGAAGGTTAGTACATTTTTAGTCATTCAGTTTCTGTAATTCCATTTAACTGTAGCCTGTTGTATCATGCTGTTGTTGTCCACAAACGCATTCATTGTACTGGTTTTATTGCTCACTTTATCAATCAGTTTATTAATATTAATATGATTTGTGATTTGATTTTTTTAATGATGATATGAGTGAACCTCTTGAATCTTGCTGTACATATATACCAGGACAAACAAGTGAAAACACTTGCCTGTTATCAGTGACTTAGTGACTTCAGAAACTAATATGTTGCTATTTTACTCTTATGTCAATTTTCTGCAAAAATCGTAACATTTTATACCAGTTTGACACATGTTTTCATATTACGACATCTTCTGAGTATATGTATAACTCTGTAAGTATTTTCAAGTTGCTATGAATATGTAGGTTTTATGTAACAATGTTTTTGTTTGTGTTGTTTCGAGCACATTACTGTCGCCAGTGCTACCAAATGATGATAAAAATATATGGTTGTTTTTTATGTGAAAAGCAGCAAAATATGAATAAGACAGAACATAATCATTTTTGCAAATTTTGGAACACTTATGTAGTAGTGATTGTATAGTGTTGTCAAAATGTTGACTGTTGATTATACTAGAAAATCACCAGAAAAATAAATCTCACACTATTCCTTTCTTCCATAGTCATTCTGATTCCTTCTGGACTGCCTTCATGGATCTTGAACCTGTACTGTACTAAGTGGGCACTGGCGTTTGTTTGTTTTAGTTTATTCTTTTTATATTTTTCTGGCTATGTGTGTTAGATTATGCTGATCACACTCACTTTTGGAGTCCATGTTAAACTCTTCTGTTGTATCGTATCATATAGACATTAATTGTATAAAACTACTGGAATAACTGCTGACAGAATTTAAACAGTGGGTCATCCTATGCCATTATATGGACATTTGCACACCACTCTATCTCATATACTGCTGGCAATTTTTAACAGTTATTAGTTGGAGAGTTATGTTATAAGTAAGTAAATTGTGCAGTACAAAAGTCAAATTGTCATTCTGTTTGTATCATGTACAGCTGACGTTAGAGTCACATTTTATGAACGACCTTGGACTCGACAGTCTTGATCACGTTGAAGTCATCTTGGCCATGGAAGACGAATTTGGTAAAAACTTTGCTTTTCATGCATCTTGTAGTATTCTAATGGCATAGGTTGTAGATGTGAATTGGATCTAAATTTTCAAGATTTAAGGTCCAGTACTCTGAAGCTGTCTGGCTCTTCTTAGTGGTTGCTCAGTGTTTTAGTTAACAAAAAATGTGATGTTGAAATTGTCAGAGTCAGATAATCTTTTGTTATTGTTGATACTTGTGTAATGCATAGTTGGATTATTAAGCAGCACTAGGGAATTAATGCTAGATAAAGCTATTTCATTTGCAAGAATGTTGAATCTTGTGACTGAAGATTTGTTTGGCATCAGTCTTTAGAGACATACTGACAGAACTGATTTTCAAAGTTTTTACCTAGTGAAATATTATTTTCTGGAGGCAAGAGAGACGTTAGCATTGTTTTTGTGACCTGCCTCTCCCTTTAATATGCACACGTTTTCTGTATGTTTACTGCATTAATGTGCTGTATTTTTATTCATTGCTCGATATAAATTAGTTTAAATATTTCCAGTTATGTCCATTGGCTACCATAGCAATAACTGTAGCAGCAGTGCTAGCCAATAACAAAATAAATTAAATAGTACAGTAGTACACCAAGTACACTGCTGTGTTAATGTACTATAAAGAGGTTGTTTCACGAAGGTGGGGTAACAAAGGAAGGAAAGCGTTCAGTAACAGGGTGTCTACAACTCCTGGAAATCTCCTTGAATTTGTGTGGTCCTCCTGGAAATTTCTGTGTAAAACTGTAAAATGTCGATGATCGACTGCATTGGTTTCCAGTCATGATGAAACTGGGTACCGGATCGCTTATTTAAGAAACTGGTCGCTTTTTTTTTCTTTGCCACGGCCCCCATGCCCCCATATTGTGCTGCATATCATGTTTTTGTTCTACATTTAGGCAAACTAGTAGATTCGGTACATTGCATAGCAGGCCGAAGCAATGCAAATATGTCCTGGATTTTTCTTGAAATCCCTCCTGGAATCTCCTGGAAATTTGTTAAGTTAAATTTGTATACACCTGCGCAATACGAGTACTTAGACATAACAGACCATCTAGTAATCTAATAATGTATCTGTTTCTTGTGGCTACTCTTTGTTGACAGGGTTTGAAATTCCCGACTGCGACATGGATCGGCTGCAGACCCCGGCAGACATTGTACAGTATATCGCAGACAGGAACGATGTCTTCGACGAACACTGATTGACCGAGCAGTGTTCCACTGCTCTGACTGCAGTGATCGATATCGTTAGGAGAACTGATATGTTAGCAGTATGTTAAGGTTTTCCTTTGTCTGGTGAAGAATGCTGCCATAGACAGGACAGGCAGCAGATTACTGTCACACGCACACACCTGGCTGTTATATCAACGTTCTCTCGGCGTGTGTTTTGTGTTATATGTAACAGCTTCGGATTTTGTTTTTCACATAGTTGTTACAGCAGTAGCAACGTAGCACTTATCCGCTGAGTGTAATGAATAGCGTGTCCCAACAATAGTCTTGTTTGAAGCATGATTTTAATTAGAAAATGGGTCTGTGTTGTGAGTTTCCTGTCAACGTTGAGTGACATTCAACCTGTTTGCATATGGCAAGTGCCCGAAATGAAACATGATGTTTCCATAAATTTCCGTTTTTTACAGTTTCAAAAACTGTTCAGTTGAGGCATATGCGTACACAACATTACCGTAAAACCCTAATATATTTATATCCTTAAATTTTGTGGTTATATTTTTCACACATTTTATGCCTATTGCAGTTTCTTATTGGCTTGCAGAATACTGGTACCAAGTGTGTCAGTATTTGCACTTTTTTATAAATTAAGACGTTGTTGTTTATTCTGCAAAAATATGAACAAGTTTGCTGATTAAAATCATGCTTTATTTGCTGTAGATCCACGCATGTTCCAGTTTGACACAGTTTGTAGCTAAGTTGTCTGAAATGGTAGCTTATAGCGAGTCCTTCCGATCATTCAAAATGCCTCACTGTGTGCAAGACGCAAGCATCATCAACATCATCATTGGGTATTATTATGCCCATGGCACTATGCAAGTAATCTAGTTAGTTATTGCACTTCCATCCATGACCTACTCTATCACACAGGACAAGATTAACGAGCAGCAATATTACAGGGATTCAAACAATCTCTCTCCACACGTTATCCCTCCTCGTGTTTTCTGATAAATTTTCCAAATGGCTGGGAATTTTAATATGAAATACTGTATATGCCTATGTTCATATTTATGCCAGGTAACAAAATTTTATTCACTTATGTTGAAACTGGACAGCAAAGTTATACCATTTATACTAAACATGACCACCATCCAGTTTGTATCTATAGCATTTATGAACGGTTTTCCAAATGTGAAGAACGGATCAACCGAATAAAATATTGTAATGTGGCACAGATATGCAGGTGTGCTAAAAATTCTCAACCGTCACGCTTATGCTACAGTGTGTGTCTGTTGTCTGTAATATATGTATTGAGGCTAAATGGTGCTTCTTACTGAAAAACTGTCCAAAGAAGAAAACAGGAAATGGCCTATGGCGAATCAAACAGTCATGTGACCCGGAGGCTCAACATATTAGCAACAAATGCTAATAACTAGATAGTCTGCTGTGAGGCAGTTTGGTCGGCTATCCTACCAAGCAACAGCTTGGCTTCTTGTTAAAGTACTGACTGGCCGATCAATCAGCATATTTTAACAAGTGCACGGATGGAACTAGCTCAATTAATCAAGACCCCACACATCAAATTCTTCTCGTCTAAGATCGCGCGTAAATAGTATAGATTAAAACACACAACGAATATATACAAGCATGTACGTACACGTATGTAGGATAATTTGCGAAGAAAAAAACAAATGAACGAATAGTACGACATAAAATACCAGCGAGCGATAGATCAGCAGTACAATGTTTTCACACAACACTGCACACATCGCCATCTTGCGCAAGCTAATATACACGGGAACCAGGAAGCAATACAGATAAACACGTGTGGAAGATACAACAAGATGGGTTAAAAACATTGTTCGCTAAAATCTGATAATGCGGACACATTCAAAGTCTTCATACAGACCGTTTACTATCACTGCAGTGAGGAGAAATGTGGCAAAAACACTTCAAATTAACCCTTTCACGCCCAGTGTTGGCATATGGGTGCAGCTATAAAGCATCCTGCGCCATCATTTGTAATTTTTGACATCCGGGCACTCTGACGCTCATCCCTGAGCGTCAGAGTGCCCGGATGTCAAAAATTACAAATGACGGCTTAACCCGGTCTGGTACAGGATGCTTTATAGCTGTACCCATGTGGCAACAGTGGGCGTGAAAGGGTTAAGACAGAGAGTCACAATCAGGACATAATTATAATACAGCGTTGTGTACTGTATATGCAAGTGATGTTCTGTTCAATTAAACCAGTCCGTAGTTGGAGATTGCAATTCAGAAGAGAAAGTTTCATATCACATTCACACGCCACACAATAAAATTAACAAAGATCAACATGTACTCGGTGATGTAGGTTCCACAGTTTGGATTCTGCTCGTGACAAAATATTTTTCTTAACATTCTTCTGCGTGCCATGGCCATAAGTACAGTTATCAGTTACTAGCAGAATCTGCAATAGTGACAAATATGATCGTTTCTTTTACTCAAAGAGTAGACAGCATTAACTCTGTCAGTGAAATTCTTCGGTGTCGGCTTTGTTTTAAACCTCAACATAACTGTTGATCATACAAATTCTTAGCACTCTCCGCCGTATTTTCAAAACCAAACTATTTGACGCTGCTTACAGAAAACGTCAATACTCAGCCTAATATCTGCCTCTACATATTTCTAATCTGCTTCAGGAAACTGTGCAAAATCCTATCTCTAACCTTGATCTTAACATTTACTCCCAAAAGCTGACTAGGAGAACGTTTGTGTTTACTTTGTAACAGATGCACTACAAATGTATTTGTTGCTAATATCCTCCTTTAGCTGCATGATATAACCGCTATTTACGTGCTGTAAAAAATGCTGTAAAACCCTATCCATCCATCCATCCTCCAATTGGCCATAGCAAGCACCACTTGTCCGTTGCAAGCCCTCTAGTAACTGGACATACTGATAAGAACTACATCGTTCCCTAATCAGTCTGACATTTCACCACAGCGGACGGCCACATACCGTTCCGACCATCTGGTCTCAACCTCTTCAGATACTAGGAAAGCAGAATCCAAAACTGGAACCACACAAAGTCTGTGCAATACACCTATCACAAGCACAATACACTGCGATAACGAGATAAAGTGGACAACAAGAACAATTGTCAACACAAAAACAGCTACCATACGTTACGTTACAATAGTCGCTTCTATTACTCAATCACAAATGCAACGAGCGAGCGCTTAAAAGTGTACGCCAATAAATACTGATTCATACGATAAAACCGACGCAGAAGCACGTCTAACTCTACACGAAGCAAATGTTCTGTTACAGCCAGCAGTTCTGACAGCCGTAAACTGCCGTCGTCATACTGTGTGTTAGCAAAGCTGCGGTGAAGTGAACTGCACTCGCCTTTGTTGACCTCGATGACTTGAAATAACATGGACTGATCTTAGACAAACAAGGCTGTGTTGGTTCAGTAAGTGAACATATCATTTTGGGGCCTCAAAAACGGCAAATGAAAATGTGCATTCTTATTACAGGGATGTTAACAACACAGTATAGGTTATATGGGAGACGGTTTTTACAGGTCAAAAGACCCAACCAACAGTATCTAAGTACTGAAGGAGATCCTATAAAAGAGAAAGACATGGGACAAGGACATGACCCCCAAGGCCAAGGACTTGACCTTCAAAGCCAAGGCCAGGACCACAATTTTGTCCTTAAGGACAACCAAGGACCTAGACCAAGGTCAACATTCTTGATTATTGGTAGGAATATCATGGATGACTCTTCTGTCGCATGGAAGTACTTAAGACCAGTCGATAGTGTCAGGGCCGCCGTAGCACATCAAGGTCAGGACATGAGCCTCAAGGCCAGGACCGAGCACCACAATTTTGTCCTCAAGAGCAAGGCCAAGGACATCATCCCTGATTATTAATTCTTTTAACCGTCATTGATGCTTTGGCAATGTTATCAGCAGGGTCCAAGTATACGGGTAGTATTGGGGTGGGGGCTACTGTGACAAGCCCCGGCTCACTTCAGTTCTGGTCCTCCGGGGGGCTACCCTTGCTTACAGTTATGTTTTGTCTACGACTTAAAATGTAACTAAAACGCCGTTAATGAACTTCACTTATGTGGTATCCATACGTCAGCCCTTTACTGGCCTCCATATCAAACCGTGCTATGTTTGGACAACCCACCCACTAGTAACTTGCCTCACGCACTAGGTACAGCGTCTTCCCACAAGACATGTGTAGTTAAGAGACCAGTCGTTGAGCATTGGAATACAGCAAGAGACGACAGCAGTTAAGTGCAGTGGTGATTTCACTCAGTCACAGCAGACTAAACGCTTAGTTCTTACACAATCACGTCTACGACACATGAAGCCGACAAACCACTGAGCTGAAGGATAACAAGACGATCGGCGGCGAGCACACAGACATCACATTGTACAACGATCAGTAAAATAAACGCGTTCGAACAACCGCGGCCGATCGATCGGAGCAAAATGTGACGAGGTGACTAGCAACATTACATGACGGCAATCGCAACTGAGCTGGCAACAGCTCGCAACACTCGGCATACGACAACGACCACACAGCCAGCCAGCTGCCGTCGCAACACATATCACAGTCACAATACTAAACTATATCAAACATATACCCCGAGTCCATCGCAATAATTCACACTTCTTCATTATCAGCTGTACGTGCCAAGAACTACAAGTATTCATCTACAAAGCCGCCTGTTTACTGCTTCAAATATAACAAAAAAGAGAGTAAAAGATAAAAGTCATATTGCTGCATATTATTTACGTGTCTCAGCGACTTAATTTCGGAGTAAAGCAAATAACAGAATATACAATCAGTATGCATTGCTTGTGCAGATTTTAAACGATAACCGAACTACTAGAATTATTTCTCTGTTTACAGCAGTTAATCTCAGTAAAATCTTAGTAAAGAAAACAGTTACACAGTAGAAGACTATGACGCAAATTTCTGGGCAACTGTCTTGCTTTTGGAAATCATAAAAACAAACTGTAACAATCTCCCTTTTTTGAAGAGTTTTGCTATTGATCTGACAGCTAATAATAGTCGTCATCACACGGTAGGTTAACGTGGTGCAAGCGGACAGCACTACAGGAACACGTTACAAAGTCAAATAGTCACGTGTGTTGTAATGTCAAAAAGTTCTGCTGGAGAACAAATAATGGTAATAGCCCAGCAAGGGAGCTAACTTAAGGCGTGACTTTAATAAATAAATATGTCTTGTGTTCGTGTATGACATGTTTGCTGTTTAACCTGTTCACAACCGAATTCACCGTGGCAATAAATAAATAAGGAAAATTAATCGGAAAACCGGTCAATTGCGAAAAAGTACAAACAAATGGTGACAATAGATGAAACATATACATAATACAGAACAGTAAGTCATGGATAACTTGAGCAGCGAAGTAACTTAGATATAAGTACAAGCCCACTGGCCAAAACACTGACCACTTGCAGACACTGTAGAATTACTCAAGACTTTTGTCATGTTGTGGTAATCCTTGAACTCACATGACACAGATTACGTAATGTCAGTGATTACTATGCACAACGTTCACGATCACACAATGAACAGCATGTCTGCAACATGAAGGTTACAGCCCAGTACAATCATACATCTGTACAGCCATAAAAAGTGACACTAACGCTAAACACTTTTCCACTTAAAAGTGATCATTTCCCGGACTGCTGTCAAGAAACACTGACACTTCCACGTTTTTTTCCAGAGAATTACTGTAAAACACTTCAACATTGAGATTTCGTATTTACATTTTCACAGCTCGTCAAATCTCATGAAGAGTGTTTTAACTGCATTTGATCAAGCATCAAAAGTAACAAGTCTTCAGTTTAGTTCAATTTTTTCTGTCACTGCACCGAAAAAAAAACATTACTGCATAAATATACAAACAGAACAAACTTCTGGCAGTTTATTGACGATGCAGATTGCAGAATACTGGCAACAAGCAGTAGTGATGTTCTATTTTTGTGTGTATCTTGCAGAAATCACAAATTAAAAAGTACATGATGTTTTACAGTAGTCGGTGTGTGATGAATCATCTGATTCGTTCACGTTCTCACACTGTACAATGTGTTACTGTATACATCAACGCTGACGACGGCTGTTGATTACACTGTCACCTAGCAACATGTACAAAGAGTATTTATTAACTATTAGCCTCCGTAACCAAAGAAACATACAACTGCGAAGGCAGATGATACTGGCAGCCGTAAACTGTTGTAAGATGCAAGATAGTAAACTCAGCGGGAATAAATACACTCGTAATAATACTCTTCTCAGTTGAAATGTCACGCTACAACATTATGCAATTGCCGGACTACACTCGAAATCCACAACTGACATGGACATTCAATGAAATAAAATTCACCGTTAACATATTAACACAGTCAACACTCGACTGAGGTTACAATCATAATGGATCTAAGGGGCAGAAGCATGTACATCTAACGCAGTCGATACATCATGATAATGGCAAGGAAATGAAATGCTAGCTTACAGTAGAAACAAAATACACTTCAAGGCTTTCGCTACCATAATCACTGTAGAAGTAAAGTAAAGTTGATTTGTAGATAGCGATAATAATATAACCCTTTGATGCCCACTGTTGCCACATAGGTACAGCTATAAAGCAGCTTGTGCCAGACCGGGTTAAGCCGACATCTGTAATTTTTGACATCCGGGCACTCTGACGCTCAGGACTAAGGGTCAGAGTGCCCGGATGTCAAAAATAACAGATGACGGCTTAACCCGGTCTGGCACAAGCTGCTTTATAGCTGTACCTATGTGGCAACAGTGGGAGGTATCAAAGAGATAAAACACTGCTACTGTGCTAGCGCTCCATAGTGTCCAGTGAATAGATGTGTTATAGGTCCGGAAAAAACTGTTCCGTGTCAACAGCTGGGTCCAACCAGAACTGTCGTTGTCGAAACGAGCAGAAAAACAGTCAAACGGCACACGATGATTCACTATCACGATGACAACGTCACAACTCACAGTCACGGATTGACACGATACAACAGAATTACAATACAGACACCGGAAACTGTCTGTACACCGACGAACTCTCTGTTTGCTCACTCGAATAATGGCTAAGAGATATAGCAAAGTGTTCGGCGTGGTCTGGGTAATGGACATGTGATCAAAGAGGTCATGGGTTCAACTTGGCTGCGATCCAATTACACACAGCACTCGGAATAGGTCACTCACACACAATGGACTCTGATTGGCTTGCTAAATATAGCGCTGTACAAATCTGACGTCTGGTCCGACTAACACACTAAACTGCCGTAAAAATTTCTAGCAGTAACGATTCCTGCCGTCGGCGAATGATGACTTACAACCCAACTTGTGATCGGATATGATCCATCACGCAGACCACGTTGGTAATACACACTGCTGATAGCAATCAATCTGGCCGATAAAAACTATTCTATGATCCTTCACATATCAACACTGTATGCTCTGATAAAATCTCCAGCAAATATTCGTCAGCTCAGTGTTAATCAGAGAATTTCCACGAATCACAAGTCAGCCAAAAACCCAAACCAAACAACTGCACAGACATGTAGTGACTAGTGAGTTGGGAGGAGTCCTAACTTCAGCAGACTGTATGAAGTCAAAAATATCGTGACAAGTGGGCAGCCAATGGGTGACTGAGCTATGCAAGTATTTTCTTATTTACATCTGCGTCGACAGATCAACACAGGAAGAAGAAACAAACGAGCGAGAACGATGCTTCAGAGCAAACCGTTGACAACGTCATCAACATTATCATCGTTCGTCGGTCGTTCACAATGTTAACACATTCAGCTGTGTGCAGTCACGGCATGGTGGCGCTCAGCCGCTGATGCACCCGACGGTTGTTGAGCCACGTGGCATGTCGTCTGGCACGGCGGTGCCGTGGTGCCATGTCACTTGCAGTGCGGTGCCGCCGGTGCACCAGAACAGTGAAAATGAACGTTCTGCCACCGGCCAGAAATCCTGTGCCAGATGCGAGTCTCTTCTGACTGGTAAGTGACAGGAGCACCAGACCTGCAGACGTTTGAAATAATCACCAGTCGCTCTAGAGCTAGACCACAACCCTTTGACGTCCACTGTTGCCATATGAGTACAGCTATAAAGCATCCTGTGTCAGACCGGATAAAGCAATCATGTGTAATTTTTGACATCCGGGCACTCTGACGCTCAGGGCTGAGCGTCAGAGTGCCCGGATGTCAAAAATTACAAATGACCGGCTTAACTGAGTCTGGCACAGGATGTTTTATAGCTGTACTCATGTGTCAACAGTGGGTGTCAAATGGACAAACTACACTCATTCCCACCAATGAGAGACCACGTTGCCGTCACGGTGACCCAATGATCTGATCTGATGGTGAGGAGTGAACCAAGAGTAGCTTGATTAATGTGGCCTTCAGTTCCCGGCACATCAGAGTGTTCTGAAATTTCCAGGATCCTACACTGTGCATGTTGCCATAGGACGTACTGAGAGGTTAGTACTTGCGACCACGAACAGAGGTTGTCACCAGCTTAATACTGGCAACATTATAGTTGCTGCTATTACTGCTTCACGGCTGTTTGCAAATACCGATGGCACCGGACTACCTTCCCAGACTATTCCATCTGCACCTGAATAACGTCCTTGTGCCAGTTCACACCGTTGGATCTCGCACTTGATTGTGATCCACCAACCACGGTGACATGGTCGTCCTACGTTCATGTACTGCACGTGTCGGTCAGCGTACTTGTTTGGGGTTGCTGACATAGTGGTACCATGTACAAATTACCTTTAATCATTACTTACTTTAAAACACCGACGTAAACACTACACGGTGATTCATAATTACGGGAACCCCTACGAAAAATGGAATATCTTTGTTGCTAGGCCACATTGGTGGCTACAACTTGGCATGGTCAAGGCCGAGATAATGCTGTGTGAAACGGTGCTAAATTTATCCACGTTAAATACCCTTACTTACTTACTTACTTACTAAGATCTTGACGTCACATGCATCAGCACATTATTGATGCAGCAATCAGACAGTGGCGCACACGTCTTTGTGCAAGCGATAAAGCCAAAGGCGGACACTATGAACACACATTGAGTCAGTAATGTGCTTTGACGAACGTAACAGCATTGATTATTAGACATGTGCTAAATTTTATCACTTTGTGTCTGTTTATTCAAAAGCTGTACAACAAAAACCAAGGGTTCCGTAATTATGAATAACCGTGTATAAATCAGCACTGTCGAGTGATTAATTTTCTCGAGCGCGTTAATGCATGTGATCAACTATTTTAATCGCGCATTGACACGTTAACGCATTAATTTGACAGGTCTATTTATGACACATTGGTTGCCGTCAGCAAACAACTATGCATCTCATATTCAGAAATCTATTTTATTAGCTTGTTAACAGAAAATTATTAGAGTAGGGCTGCGACTGCGACATAATAATTAATTGATTAATATCTGATTGTCAAATAACTACAGTTTAATTGAAATTGGAACTCCTGATTCAGAGAATTTATGTATGTGTGTTAATTTTTTAACAGCATTAATTCTTTTAATCGCGATTAATTCTTTAACACGTTAGCGCGCTAAGTTAACACTATAAATATTCACAATGAGTGAGACAGATGACACAGACCTGTCAATACACTGGGTGAGTCGAACGTAAGCAATGCACGCCGCGTCGTCCGACAGAAAGTGTACGTGTGGTCTCAGTATGAATGTGTTAATTGTTTTGCTGTTCTTTGGAAGAACTACACGGACACACACACACATCAATGGGTCACGTGACATACCAGGGTCAACTCAGCCCGCCATCCCTCCAGAACAGACCAGTGAATGGCGAGCGACCGAGCGAGTGATTGACACATCAGCATTGAAAAGACCATTTTCGGTACTGCAACCTTGAAATCTGGGGGCAGGGGTCACCCAGGGTTATCGAAACTGGTACCATTCGACCACCTGCCTATGGTTTCCTATTAACATCCTGAAGTAACTTTGTCTCTAAAATGCACCGTTTTTGAGATATATTCGACTTTGAAAAGAACCGTGACCATGAAACCAAGGTTAGGGCCATTCAATGTCATTGCAGATGACACCATTCAATAGATCGCATGTTAACTTTATATTAATGTACAGTAATAACTTTGGCACTAAGGAATTACTACTGCGGTTCTACAATGTGTCTCAAAAAAAACGCACCAACTTTGAAACGGTATAGCTAAAAATTAGAAGGATCAATTTTGATGAAATTTGGCAGAAATACTCAAAAGTCTCTAGAATAGAGTTTGTATGTTTCAGTTTTCACATAGGTTTGCTTTTTTTATGAATTTTTCGTCTTTAAAACCGGAAACCGAAAATAAAAGCCAATTTTGACGCTGTATCAAGCAAATGCGGCAGCTTTGACGCCATTCAGTAAAGAAGACAAAATTTTGATCAAAAATCTGTGTGAATGTAAAGGTTAGAATGCTCGACAGTTTATAATAAAGTTTCCGGATAAAAGTTGGACGAAGAACAGCATTA
>Ga0056114_1000244_pt1 | contig 16555 bp, 13 predicted proteins | sample WorMetHERISLAND1_FD_77005 | JGI IMG/M metagenome (GOLD analysis project Ga0056114, IMG submission 77005) | Marine gutless worms symbiont microbial communities from Max Planck institute for Marine Microbiology, Germany - Olavius loisae HERON... ...
GTTCTATGATGTGTCTCTATGGGGTCGTCCATAAATGACGTCACGCTCCGATGGGGGGGGGTTCACATTATTGTGACGATGTGTGACGTAGGGGGAAGTGGGGGGGTGAAAGGTACTGTGACGTCGCACACGTCACATTTACAGCAAGGCCTAGTCAGGGAGTCCGTGATAATAGCACAGCACACATAATTATATATGCTGTGATAATAGTACCTGGAGGTACAGCCATTGGAGTCTGATTTTTGCCGTCGACAGTGGACAGTTTCGATAGCACAGATATATTTCTATATCATAATTTTGATATTATTATGCTCACAGTTGCATATCTATCCAAACATAAAAATCGCGTTGTGTTTGAAACTCATCTCTGTAGGCTACTCTATAGGCTGCTGGGGGGGGGAGGGGTTGAGGATTGTGACGTCATATTTGAAGGGGTTCCAAAACATTGTGATGAAATGTGACGATGTGGGAAGGGGGCTATTTTTTTCCTTAAAATCGCGTGACGTAATTTATGGATGACCTCTATGTGTCACGTGACATCACGTGACCTCCGTGCTTGTCTGACGCAGGTAATTGAGCGTCATGCACACATGAAGCGTGCTCATCACCTCAGTAATGTTCAGATGGCACTTCAGTTCCTTGAGAGTCGACGGGCAAGTGCTTGTCCACTGCTACCTGTGAAACACATTTGTATCATTGCTACCATTGGCTCACTGTGTTGTCCTTCAAAGCTTACACTAGTATTACACACATACTTGTATAGATTGTGTGCTTTTGAGATGGCATATACAGTGGCAGATTATTACGACCTTACAGTACTGTAGGCAGTTAACATTCATGCAAAACTGTTACTAGTTTTTAAATTCTAACTATTTGAAAGAATTTAGCCAGTAACTTAGTGTCATAGGTGAGTTTTTAACACGATTCTTGAATCAGCATGCGTCTACCTGAATTAGTCTGTCATGTGATAATTGAACTAACAAATGCTGAAATATTGGATATGTCTACTTTTGTGTTATTTCAGATAAAAATGGTGAATATTAACCCATCAGACGTCGTGGATGGCAAACCGACTATTGTTCTTGGTCTCATCTGGACCATTATTCTGTATTTCCAGGTCAGAAACTTAATGTTGTCAGATGAATGCATAGTTATGTAAATAAATAATGTGATGTGATTACTTCAGTGTTTTATACTAGCTTGGGTGACGAGAATGGTACCTGACATGTAAAAAAAGTAATCCATTAATCCACTAATCTCTGTTGACTGTAATAAATAAAAATCGTGATGGATATGGATTTGTATTGCAGCGAGAGATGACAGGTTGTAATAACAGTACAGTCACCGACTGCACATCTTCTGGCACCTTTAGAAAATATCGCAAGACCTACCTATTTTCACTGTCATTTTAGAGCACGGGACAGCAGCTAACTCTGTAAAGCGCCCTAGTAGTAGCTTTCCACCACTTACGATTATCTCTGTAATTGTCTCGTTTACATTACGTACAGAACTAAGATATGGTATTGTTGAACGTGAGTTGTCATGCTGAGATGGAAGACATTCGTGGATGGTTTGTGGTGGTTGTCTGTGGTAGATTGAGGAGCACGCTCGTCAGTTGGCGCAGCAGACTATGAGTCGCTGTAGCAGTGTCAGCAGCAGCAGTAGCAGCAGCGGTCACAGCGTCAGCGTGTCGCCGATCAAACCCGTCAGCAGGTTGCATGGTGGAGCCAAACGAGCTATGCTGCGATGGGCGCAGAAAGTCGTTACAGAGTATGCACGCCATTTGCTCTAACATTTCTCATTATTTCCAGCTTGTACCGCCGTCTATGTGTCTGTTTGAGCATCATACGTAGACCAGTGTGAAATAACTCGCCGTCGCTGCCGTGGCCAATTCTTATGCTAAAGTTCTGTCGACCGGCCGCCGGCCACGGAGAAAACAGTAGACACATTTGATGATGTTCCTTCAGTACTTTGATACTGTTGGTTGGGTCTTTTGACCTGTAGAAACCGTCCGCCATATAACTATAATACTGTGTTGACGGGGACGTAAAACACTGCTCAGTCCAATCCAATGATGCTGTACCAGGTCTGTACCACGCTGATGAGTATTGAGTAGCTTTGAAGCGTCGTCCCGTCATCTGTCGTCTCAGACTGACGGCAGTCTGCTGCCTCATTGTAGCAGCCTGAGCAGCTTGGTGACGTCACTACGACGTCATGCGTCTACTGATTGACGTCATTTGACACCAGACGCTGTGTACTCATCACGAGCTACTCAGCTACTCGTGTTTGTTGTCAGTCGAGTGCATCAGTCAAAGCCATTAGACTGTCGTCCAGCTTGTATGTTGTAGGCTACAACGTAGACACAGCGCTACTGTTATTGCGCAATTGTCAGCGACGGACGTGACCCAGTCTTGAACACACAGCAAGCTGTTTTTGACTTCCAGTATCTCACCGATGAAACTGATATCATAGAAACCGGCACATCAAGCAAAGGTAAAGGTAAAGGTCTGGATACTTAATATAGCGCTGCTTACATGAACGAGAAGACTCGTGAACAGCAGCGCTTTACAATCTTGGAAGTGGCACCTGTTTGGCATGGACTGACAGAATGTCAAGAACACAACAGGTAACATGTGTTGAGAATTGAGAACGTAAATACGCTTAACAACTGTGACTGACTGACGACTGACGTCACGCAGTTGTACGTCTGTAGACGAGTGCGTGTTCAACAATAATATACCGGCAGCTTATCAGGTGAGCAATCAAGCGAGCGGAGAGGTCTACCGTCTCGCACCTGTCACGGTCAGACCGAGGCAGGTTGAGACGTGCAGCTAGTCAGTCGGACATGGTCTTTAGCACGCACCGACTCTCTCTGTGTACCACTGTCGTCATAGAAACATGACGTGGTATGTGAGCCACGTTAGTGGCCCGGGCGACACCTTGATCTCAGTGCAGTCAGTATACGTCGCGTGCAGTGCGTGGACGGTCGACGTAGATTCGATCGCTAGTGATAATCAGAGTCGAGTTGATATTCGCCGTTGCGTCGCTGAGCGAATCATGCAGCGTCGACGACAACACTCGAAAGCCGTCTCCTCCTCGTTGCCGTCAGAGGCGGTGCAGGCGGGCTGGTGTGCTGACGAGGACGCTGTGGACCGGCCTGACGGTCAACGTGCCGCCGTCGGCACTGGCTCGCCACAGCGACGTGGCACCGTGACGACCAACGTAGACACTGGCCGTCGTTGGACCCGCAGCGACGAGGAACAGCGAGCTGGACGTGTAGATGACGTACGGGCGACCAGGTCGGCGAGGTCTTCGAGTCAACGGCGCAGTGACGCGGTCGACACGGGTACCCTGCTGCGCTACTTCATCGGCGAGGTGCGCCGTCTGACACAGCGCCATGCTCCGGCGTCGCATCACACTGTAGTGTCGCCGTCTGTCGGTGTCATAAGACATCATCATCGTAAGCGCCATGGCGGCGACAGTAGCGCGTCAGTACGGGTCGAGAAACGGTCTCAAACACGACCAGGTGTTCTGAAGACGACGTCAGAGAATGCATCGTCGTTGGATCATATTTTGTGTGGTCCTCGCCCTAGCGCACCTGTTTGTTCTGCCGTTCACGATCTCCCGATTTCATCCAGTGATCTAGAGGAATTGAATGATTTACGACATCAGCTGATCTGCCTTCTTCACGTGTAATCAATTGGCTGTGTATTTAGTGCCTTCTAGCGTTAAAAACGTTTTTGTTTGATTGATCGAGACTTTGAGACTACGACACCTACTGACTCTTTCATCTTAGTGCACCGTGTTACTTACTTACATACATACTACCGTAATCTATTTGTTCCATGCTTCTGTCACTGCATTCTGCTCTTCTTGTGCGACATATGTGTAAGTGCTGTTGTCTTTGCCGTTGCCGTTCTGACAGTGAATCAATCGATCAGTCGGTCAAAACACATTTATATAGCGCCATGGTCACAAGCAAATCAGACGCGTGAAAAATAAAACGTGAAACTCCGTTCGTTGGTGAATTGTGTGAGTTGTTGAGTGAGTGAAGGAAGCCGGTGCCTCGCTGGATTTTTAGGCTGTGCATCCGAACCAAACTTGTTTTATTTATGAGTAGACGTTCAAGTGTGATTGTGTAGTAATTAAGTTTCTATTTTTTTTCTTTCTGTGTAGAAAAATCCTTATTTGGCCTTGCAAAATATATTACAACTGAACAAAGAGTTTTGTACTTCAGTTAAACAGATCCTTTCGTTGTTTTTTTTGGTATCTTGCATCTTATTTTATTTTGGTTAGTATAAGTCTGTTGTCACAGTTAGCACTATGACCTGGTTAGATTGTTATCACTGGTTCTAGCAAGAGCACTTTATCATGCCTCAATAACTGTTTGTTTGTGATGAAGTTCATCGTTCACTTGCCTGGTCTGTTGCTGTCTGTCTAGATGTCAAGACCATATTCACGTGTTTACGTCTGACTTTTAGTCTAGAAACTCATGAGATTTCGTACAGTTTGCGTCATATTTGTTCATGTGCAGAAGGTTTGGTGTAGAAGTTCGAGACTTCGGTTCCAGCTGGCGTGATGGTGTTGCATTCAGTGCTCTGATCCATGGTCTTCGTCCTCAGCTGGTTGACATGTCAACTGTTGCTCAGAACTCCTCTCGTGCTAACCTTGAACGTGCCTTCTCCGCCGCAGAAGAACATCTCGGGATTCCACGACTCTTAGACGTTGAAGGTAGAATGGTGATAGCATGTGATTGCCATCAGTTCAGACTTGCTCTTTCATTTGTGTGCATGTTTGTTATGTAGTAAAGTATATTTATTATATTGTTGGTGATGATTCATTTTTCCAAGAGTGTGAATTCGTTCCTTTTTTAAGCCACCATTTACCTTATCTGGTGAAACATGTTTCAGTGCTATTTGTGCAGTAGTACTTGAACAACATTACAGCTTTGCAATCACAGAATGAAAGCAATTGTTGTGTAGTTATCGGATTGGATTGGATTGTGCAGTGTTTTACGTCCCCGCCAACACAGTATAGGTTACATGGGAGACGGTTTTTACAGGTGAAAAGACCCAACCAACAGTATCAAAGTACTGAAGGAGATGCTACAAAAGAGAAAGAAAACAATGAAAACAACTAAATACACATATAGACATACAATAACAGAGACAAAAAAGGATATACACAAAATAAGCACAACAAGTCCCCTGTTGTGTAGTTATCAACAGATGGAAAAGTAGTTGTGCACCTTTTGCACGGAGTGTAGTTCTGTATGTACTGAGGTAGTCTGTGAGGCTGCTAATGTTGCTGAATGTGCAGATGTTGATGTGGATAAACCGGATGAGAGATCTATCATGACATATGTGGCTAAATTTCTAGAGAAATTTCCTGATTCAGACGCTGACGTGTCAAAGGTAAGATGTATACTGTTGTCTGTCATGAAAGACTCGGCTGATTTGAAGTACATGTTGCTAGTAGCTGTTTACTTGTTAACATAAGTTTCTGTTCTAATATTTTGAATATTTTACAGTGCATATTTACAGAGCTTTCGTTTTGGTTGATGGTTATATCCTGCCACTGAATGTACTGTACAGATTTCCGTGATTATTTTAAAAATTTAAAAAATTGAGATTATTTTATAGTGCGTTTTAAAGCTCTTAGCTATACAGCCATGTTGGTTAGTCTGTAGCACTTAATCAGCTAAGCCATTAAATCGGTCCACACATCTGTGAATGCAAGTAAGATACACTGACTGCTATGGAGACACAGTCTGCTTGTTGTCAATGCAACAGAAAACCCAAGGATCAGGAATGCAGGCGTACTCTGTGTTGAAACACTGAATTATGCATGGCGCAGATATCAAGTTATAACGAGGCTGTGCCATGGACTGCACTGTTTGTGCAGTCTTGCTGCTCACTATATAGCTAAGTAACTAAACTTATTAGAGACCAAATGAGTCACACATGCGTACAGTAGAGAAGTATACGAACAACAGTTTCAGCTACAGAAGCGTGAACACAACAGTAAGACAATGAATCAGAGTATATATATATTAGTAAACAAAATGTGTACATAAATAACTGTAATGAGTGCACCATAACTTGTGAACAGTCAGTTGTGAGTGTGCTTGTATGACGATACTGAGAGTATTTTAATCTCTGTGTAACATGAATTGCCGAGGGCGAGAAAGCTTCGTTCATTGATATTCTGCTGTAGTTTAAATCTTATTGATAATTAGTAACAACAATAGAAATATGATATTGCTGGAGCTAAGAGAAATCCTGTGAAGTGCAGAAATAACATGCATTATATCAATATATGCATAAGTACCAGTATCAAGCTAAAAAATCAGTTATTAATGTGGAATTTGTATTGTACTTAGTATTCTTATTATTTTTATTGTCCAGTTTTTTATTAGTTATTATGTAGAAATCCAGCATTTGTTTTCTGAGTTTACAGACAGAATAAACTCAGACTCAAACTGTGGTTATTTTATGTTTTAAGATGTTTTTTGTTATGTTTTTATTAATTTTGGCAGCATCCATCGAAGCTGTCGGCCTCTGCGGCGGCATTATTTGACACAGTGCTAATAGCACAACACAGTCCACACGCCGTAGCAGTTAGCAGTCTGGAATATGACCTGATTGTTCCACCTCTGTTGACGTGCATGGCTGATTCTGATGTATCAGTGCCTGATGGCTGGTCATTGCAGTCTTCATCTGCATTCTCTGACAGTTGGTCGTGTTCTGAAAGTCCGTGTAGTCAGCGAAAGCCATACTTGCATGACGAAGATTTCCTGTCTGATGTGGCATCTCTCTGCTTGACTGAAACATCGACATTGCTTGATGAAAATGAATGGCCATTTGTACATGTCCGTGACTGTCATTCGTTATATCGGCAGTGGCCAGTTACAGAGAACTTTGTGGCTGAGATAAAGTCTCATGTTTCTGTTTCACGTGGTCTACTTTATAATAGTCATGATGACTGGGCTATGCTGGCAGTTGGACCGACAGAGCTTGTGAAACCAGGATCGCAGTTTTTTGACAGCAGTGTTGAGATGTCAGATGAGAAAAGGAAAGAAGCAGTGTTGCACGCATCAACAGACAAGTCCTGTGTAGGCACCGTTAAAGATACCACAACTCTTCAGACTGTCGGTGTAAGTGCATGCACACCAGGTGGAATTCAAGTGGATGACAGAAGTTGTTATCAGCTCTATCCAGTTGGTGTGACATGTCTTAGGTGTGACATGTCTGCCAGGCAGCACATTGTTGAGAGTGGACATAAAGTTGGTCATGAAACTGTCATGTGTAAGTGCAAAGTTGAACCTTGCTGTGCTGCGACTTGGTCTACAAATGAAGATTTTTGCCAGTCGAGGTTGGAAGACAGTCAAAGAGAGCTTGTCTGTTTTGCAGACAGTGCAAGCGGTTGTGAAAAGTGTCATGGTATTTGTACACGCTCAGCTGACAGAGATCCAGCTATTCACTCTTGTCACCAGTTAACAACTACTCCTCAAGCAGTTGCCAGTTGTTCTGCAGTGGTTAAGTCTAAGGGAGTTGGGGTTGTGAGATATGAGACGTGCAGTATTGACAAGAGATTGTTGGTGAAGTTACAAGACTCTGGAAGAAGCTGTTCAGCTGAAGAGCTGTGTGAGGGCGAGCATTCCTGGCATCCAGTCAACAACAGTTCATTACAGTCAAGTCAGACAATGAAGTCTTTGTCAAATAGTTCATCTGGCACATACATTTTCTCAAACAGAGATCACGAAGCAGAAAAGAATATTTGTAAACAGCTTAAACTATGTGGACGAAATAATTACGTTGACGGTCATAGAATGTCGGCTAGCTGTGATAATGTTGCAGACTTGAATTTGGTATGGAAATTGGAAATTTCAGGAAGACAGGGTGATATTGTTGGTAGAGTAACTGAGAGCAGTCCACATAGTCGATACTGGACAGACGAGCATCATGGTTCTCTCGATTCAACTCAGAGCGATTGGGAACGGTTGTCCAGCAGGAATCTGTCAACTCAAGCCAGGCTGGTGATGTCGAGAGATGACATTGGTGCCGAGATGGTGTCTGGTTCAGTATCTAATCCAGTACTTACTGGTGTTAGTAAACCAGCCTTTGAGTCTGTAGTGACAGCTGCCAGTGTGGTTGATTCACAGCCTTTAGCGGTTGATTCTGAGCTGGACTTGAAGTCCGTCATTACTGGGCATGATCACACTTCTCATGTGACTGATCTGTGTGACAAAGTATTACCAGAGCAAACTATTGACGTTACTGGTAATGAAGCTGTTCAAGTGGTTTCTGAGTCTGGAATCTCCAGTGGCAAAGAGTTTCTCCAGTCAGTGAACTGTGCTGATTGCATTTCTCAGCCACTCATGGAGGACCACAAGATCCTTACAAGTGCACCATCCAGCTGTCAGTCAATCAACATCTCTTCGTTGTCATTGGATCTCTTCGAGAGCTCGGCTGACTCTGTTTCTGGGCCGTCTGTGGAGGAATCTATTAACCACTGCCACAAGGTAGACCAACAGCGTGCGGCATCAAACATGGTTAACAGCAAGCTGAACCAGTTGGTGCTTACTAACAGCAGACTGCTTGGGTGGTTGAGTTAGTTGGTGTCTGCATGAAACCCAGCCTCACACCAGTATACATTGCTGTTGTAATAGCATGAGCGTGAACCTTGTTTGTTACTTACTTACTTACTACATGTTTTGTTGCTGAATGTTTTTTGTGTTTAGCAGTAGCTGGAAGTGGTTTACTGCCCATAGTGGGTCATTAAAACCAGCTTATAGCGACAACTGCGTGCATTTTGGCCCTGTAGTTACAGTAGTTTTAATAAGTTACAATTTCTGGAATATTTATTTATTTTCGTCATGTTGCAATAAACCAATAAACAGAAAGTTAAAATCTATTTTTTGGAGTTAACTGGCAAGTAAGATCATCGTTGGAAAATAACCATGGTGAGCCTCATAACATGGTGAGCCTTGGTTGTTGCATGAAATAAAATATCTAATCAAAACAGCCGTTGAACTTACACTTGACTTGACTTTTCAGTAACAATCTAACAGAATTTTTTCATACATATTTGTAGTGATGTACTTTCCAAATCTGTATTTACCAAACTTTTATACATTATGAAAGAGCTTTCGGTGTTTTATTACTGTTTTGTTGGCAACAGGAAGGTCATCTAGCATGTACAAAATTCTGTGCCAACATACCATAAAGGTTTATTCTGTGGCAGATCTTTGGGAAACAGATGATCTGAAAAGTGTCCAGAAAAATTACACTTGGTTAGCTAGCTGATGAGAGTTTAGCTTGGAAATGGCTATTGAAACAGATAATTATGGCATGAAGTGATAACAGACAGTTTTAGCAGTTGTGTGCAAAGTTGTGTTAATGTCATTGTTTAAGTTTAACTTATTGTTTTGTTGTTTTTGCATGTGATTATGGCAACCTGCATGTGTGACACATTGTGCCTCGTAACATGGTGAGCCTTGCTTATGTGTACCATACTGATGCCATGATGCCATTGTTAGCATCTGTTTGTTAATTATTTTGTTTTAATGTGTTTTTGATATGATTTGTTATCGGCTGTGACAGACATTTCTATAATCTTGAACTTCTGTTTTTTTCTGTTTTCTGTTTTCAAAGCTTTAAATTTTTGCTATACATTTTGGATTAGTAGTATTTTGCATTTTTGTTGAAAACGTCTGATTGTCATGAAATCATAATCATTTCATTGCCGTTTTTGGAAGTAATTGTTGTTAAACGTTGTAATTGAGTTTTTGTGCTTTTTAGGTGTTGTTTCAGGTGGACCAAGAGAATATTGACGCAAGAAGTGAGATAGATGAATATGAGGATCTAGTTGAATGGCTCAACATGGCTGATCAGATGCTACAGATCATTGATCAACCGGTCTATGATCGTGATGCAGAGTTTTCAGTAAGTTTTGTTGATGTTTTGTCTTTAACGTTGAACTGCAAATGATGGTTGTGATTAGTTAATCATTTCAGACTCATTGCAGTCATTTTGACAAGGTAGTTGAATTTTTATTTTGCGCCCGCATCACATTCATGAATGCATGTGCAATATATTAACATAGCACTTCAATCTGTCTCTCCACTTTCTCTGTCTGTTTGTCAGTCACATGCTAGTTTTCTGTCAAGGTAGCTAAACTTATCATTGAAATTCTTTTACCACTGGATAGCTCCACCGTTGTAGTTTTCTCACAACTAATCATTGTTACAGAATTTGGATGGAATTACCCCTAACTGGGGTGTTAAGTACAGGTGACGTTTAAAAATGTACTGGTTGTTATCAGCCAATAAGTCGCTGTATCTCAGAAATGATTCAGCATAGAGATGTAGTTAACTAAACAGTAGACGACTGTTGGGAAATTCTATATGCTCTAATGCTCTATCAAAACAAGTGGTCTTTAGTGACCTTGAGCGACCTTTAAAGGTTATCCCAGTTGTATTATGGTATAGAAATTGTAAGAATGATTAAGCTTAATTGCCATTCTAGCCGTACTTGAGTTAGTGCCGTAAACTTGATGGACCATCAGTTGTCAGAAACAAGGCACACCGATGCAGCGTGTTTTATTTGCAACAACTGATGGTTTATCAAGTTTGCGGCACATATTGTCAACACTACTTCTGTAAAAACCGACATGTTATTGACTTGTGTCTCACACACCTGGCCAAATTGTTTATCTAAACGACTGTCGATATATATTTGCAATGGTATAAGATAGGCATTTGAAATTATTTTGCCATTAATTTACCCCCCCCTCCCCGAATCGACGTCTTGGGTGGTCACGCTATCCATTCCATTTGTGATAGCTAGCATTCTTGTGCATTTTTGCAGCACTACCTGCAGTTCATTGAAGATCTCCGGCGACGTCGAAGGATGTTTGAGCGGCTAAAAGTTTGTGTTGAAGAAAGAATGATGTCAGCATCAAATAGTGACTCTGTGTCATCTGATTGCATTACAAATGACAAAGTCGCATATTTGAAGAACCGTTTGATGTGCACGCGTGATCGGGCACGTCTGTGGCTGCGGAAACTCAACACCAGTCTCCCAGGTCATCTTGGACAGATCGGTGACTGGTTGTGTCATGCTGAGAAACGACTGCGAGAAATTCCTTCTGATGGATATGATTCACCGGGCAGTGCTGTGAAATCAATTCAGCAGCATCTGGCTGATTTATCTGTATGATAACCAGTCTTTTATAACAATATAGTAATAAGTTTGCTTACAATCATTTAATTTGGATTTAATATGTTCGTGTGCTCAAATACAATTTTACAGAAATTACTAGTGCCATCTTAAAACTAGATTCAATGAAAGAAAAATTGAATTACAGCATAAACTGTCTCTTGTATTGATTTTGTTGAAGAAATATGGTGTTACTGGAGTGTAAAGCTTATTTGTTTTACTTCACTGCTTTTGTTTGTGTTGTTTAAAGTGATCTGTGGTTCGAGCAGTAACACATTAGTTGATCTTGACTTTAGACGATACACAGTGAATTCCCGGAGAAACACAGAAAGTTTTTACAGTATCATGATGCCGGTGAAGTTGATGGACAAGTTGTGCAGCAGCTGCAGGTGGTCAACATGGCTCGTCGGTTTCAGAAACTGTCCAGTCGCCTGGTTGAGTTACACAAACAGCTGACGTTTGAAGAAATGAAAAGCCGACTGTCGGTCAGTCTGGAAGAGATTGACTGTTCCCTTGAGAAGTGGCGTCCTAAGTACAGCAGTGAGGACCATGTTACTCAGCTCCTTGCTGACTGTAAAGTATGTGTCTTGCTTTGTTATTGCTATAGATGTCTTTTTCGTTGTTGCACTTTAGTATTCATAATGGCTTCCATTAGCAGTCTTGAATTTCTGAAAATTGAAACTATTTTTGTTATTTGCCCATTAATGCATAATGGTACAGAATTCATTGTTTATTAGTATGTTACCAGTCGAGAGTAATGGCCACCGGAAACTTTCTTTATGTTAACATAAATTTTCAAGCTGTATTTGAGTTAAACTCTGCACATATCATATTGTCTGGGTCATCGTGCTGCTGGTAGTACCCACTATTTTTTATTATGGCAGAAATTCAGCTTGCTACTGGCTCTGTAGTTGCTTTCATTTGTTGATTTATTTGCTGTGAGCATTAATAGTACATAGCACATAATGTGACTTATGCATTGAAATGGTAACAGGAGTTTATTGTTGACCAGAATCTGTTGACACATATCAATGGTATGCTGGCCGAACTGGAGCAGAAAGCTATCATGTGCAAGCAGCTCAATTATAAAAGTGGGTTTGCGTTCTTGCCTGTTACTTGACATGATGATAGGTATGACAAACAAGTTAAGTCTATGACACATCTGAAAGTTACTTGCGCAAGTAACTTTTGCAAGAAAACTCGCACAAGTGACTTTCTCAAATGCCACAGGACACGCTTGAAAGTCAAAGCATGGAAGTTGCAGGTTAAAAGTGGTGTAACTTCATGGGCGCTACTGTATTGCGAATGTAGATTTAACGTAACAACAACAACAAACACAATATTGTTTGTTGTGATTTTAAACTAAAATCACACTTTCAGTTGTCATGTACAGTATTGCCTCCATAAACTCTGTCAATAACGTCACGTGTTTCTGACTGACCAGTCACAGTGAAAGAATGTATGCGAAAGAAAACTCTCAGGAATTAAACTCGTTCTGTTTGTGAAAGTTGACTTTTGCTTGTGCAAGTGTGTATGCCACATCTGAAAGTTTTCTTTCGAAAGTGGCTTTTGAAAACCACTTTCGGAAGAAAACTCAAATGTGTCATAGGCTTAAGTATGAAATGTGTATACAGCTGAGTTGAGCAGGTATCTGGGTGTGTTGATGAGCAGGTTGATAGCGTTGCGATGGAGATGACCAAAGAGTTTGAGTTTGTTCAGGAGATTTGGACCCTGGACACACCCTGACATTGAAGGGTCGGTCTGCTCCTCCCCCTAAAACCTTGCTGTGGCCATTCTGCATGATTATACTGAATTTGATGTCACCCCAAGTTAATATTTTTATATAAACTTTTGACCCTTAAGGGACCAGTTCTGAGGGGAAGCATCATTTGATGAGAATGATGAAGAACAGAAATAGGGCTTGATTGTGTATTACCGGTAAGTGATTTTGATTTATCATGCGAGCACTAAGAACTCTCGATCCATACATGAAGCACTTTTTACCTGCCACCTTCTATATTTTCTGTGAAACGAAAGTTGCAGCCTGCTTCTTGGTAATCGAAAGGCTGAGTTAGATTTGCAAATTCGAACAGCACACATGTGACATGATTGTTGGCTGTTTTATTAGATCGGGGGCTGTGTGAGCATGTCGACCAGTCAGTTGCAAGCATCAAGACTCGTTGGTACCAGCAGCAGATTCACTTGAAGAGCGTGACGTTACTGTTGGAAGAAACTGCCGAGTATTGGAGTCAATACACAGCGTTTATCAATGTATTCTTCAGGTGGCTTCCAGAGGCTGAACAAGTGTTGGTTCATCGGGTGAATGGATGGCAGGTTGGCAGCAGTTGATATGTTAAATCTTCTGTGCACTAAAATTCGCTGTTATTTATGACAGAAAAGTTTCGTTCACTGTCTTTTGAAATCATTATTGTGACAGTATGTAACTAATGATATCTTTATATATATATATCTACTGACAGATAACTTCGTCATTTGATAGTTGTTGCTTGTAGACATTATTGAAATATTTACCAGTTATGTGTTTTTTTGTGTTTTTTTTCCATTTTACTATGTCTAAAAGTTTTTGCTTTGTTTGTTGTAATTATTAAATAAACTTTTATAACTATAGCTTACATGTATTCTGTTCACATTGTGTGTGTGAGCTGTTGACCATGTGAGCTGTTGACCTATCTGTTGTATGCTGTTTCTGCAATGTTGTTGCTGCAGTAAGTGTAAGTTGCTTTTTGCTTTATTTCACGCGGTCTTGTTTGTGATGTACAGAAGTTTTTCAAAGATATCGATGAACTACAAGGCAAGATGAAAGGACTGCATGATGCCTGTGATTTCCTGTTGACGATTTGTGATGATGACATGGCTAAGAAAGTCAGACTGCAAGTCGGTGAGGTAGACGAGAGATGGCAAGAAGTTCAGAGAGTGCTGGCGGACAAGTCGGTTCATCAGTATGAGGCTGCTGTACAGCAGGTCAATGACTGGTGTGACGTGGTAGAGACAGAGTTATCTCGACACATCGGAGCTGCTTATGATGACCTTAGTGTACACAATAATTTGATTGAAGTAAGTCTTTGTTTCTTCTTAGCTGTCTGAGCTAACCTGTAGTTGCACTGTTGCAGTGGTCGTGTAATCAAAGAACATGAATAGCTGTAGCAGCATTGGTAGTAAGATTATGACCTAGTTGCAAAATTTAAATGAATTTTCAGTTCTGTGACTAAAATTAGGAACTTTTAAGGAAGAAATTATATTTTGTAAAGCTGACATTGTAGTGAAACTGTTGTGGTAGGTTTGATCTGTTGTGAGAAATATAACCTCTGTTGTGAGAAATATAACCGATGATTGGGTGACTTACGTTGTAGAAAACTCTTGGTGAAGCTGATAGTGCCGAGGCGCAGTTCAAGCGAGCGTCAACTATTGCTCAGTCGATGGCAAAGAACTGTGATAAGATGTCGACTGAGAACCGGCTGAAAGAACTGCGGTGGTTAAAGGAGCGACTGGTGAGGCTACATAAAGATGCCGCGGCTCGACAGAGACTGCTGAGAGATGTACTACCGGTTGCCAAGTCACTGAAGAGTGGTTTGTTGGAACTGAGTTGCTGGCTCGACGAGGCAGATAGAACACTGGCATCTCACTGCATCAGTGGACAGCTTGTGGCTGTCGTGGAAAGAATTAACACACATAAGGTCTGCTTCATGTCTGCTATTATCTTGCTTTTGCACCTCAGCCCTTCTGAGATTGTTGCTTTCATTTCTCTCATGTCGTCTGATTGGCCCCAGAAGGGTCATCATGTCTGATGACATACCATCCCAGTGATCTATTCTTTTTCTTCATGCCACAATTTCAGCTGGACACATATGGCCATTATGCCTTTGCAGTGGCTGTTCCGACAACGTGGTATTCACTCTCTGATGATCTCTGAGATCTGCACATCATAAGCACGACGATATTATTTCAGTGATATTCTGTGTACTGAGAACATGAGAGGTGCTGTGCGATTATGCGCTGTACAGATTGACATTGAAATTTATTTGTCACAACCATGCCCCATGAGCCGACTACAATAACTTATAGAAAATGACAGTGTACGTTGTTTTGTCTGACTCTTTTTCACTCATATTGATTGTCGTGTTTATGGGAATTGTGAGGGCATATTTGTGATTGTTGTAGACATGTTTCTCACGATCGGACTACTTCAAGTCACTGATTGACAGCAAGAAGAGAGAGCACAGTTTGTTAGTGAGGACCAGTAATAGACAGTTGGACACGTCACAACTTACTGAATATCTTAACAAGCTCGATGAACACTTCAACGTATGATCATTTTGTTAAGAGAATCAGTATTATACAAGAGTTTAAGAGTATCACCTTTATGTAGCAGCTAATGTGTATAGTTAATATATACTTGTTTCTGCTCTGTGGAGTTTTTGGTTGCATATTTGTATATTTGTCTGTTGGAATGGACATGGCTTTTCCTTCTGCATTTACTTGTGCGTTTTCACTGACGTGATAAAATGAAAACTCGTAATTGTTTATTGTTTTTTATCCAAAATTTTAACATTGTCACTTGTTAGTCATTTATGCTATCTGTTTTTTGATTTCTGAGTAATGTTCAAGATTACCCTGTGGTCTGTGCTTGGGTTAGCATCTCAGTTAAGGACACTCTTTTCTAAATAGAATTATTTTTGCATTGTGTTGTTTTGCTGTGCATATGCTTTAGGAATGCCAGAGTTGTGCCAGAAACTGGGAGCACAGGCTTGAAGAAGCGTTGGGCCTGTGGCGCCACCTACAGGAGAAAGCTAAACCGTTGGAGAACTGGATTTCAACTGCAGAGCAAGCCCTGAATCCTCGTTCTGATAACAGCTTGGTTGAGCTCTCAGTGCGTATGCGGTGCACTACTTCAACTGTTTAGCATTTCATTTCATGCAGAATAATTACATGTAACCTAACCAATCATTTTTACAATTTTTCATCATTTTTACAGGGGGTACCGCGGTGGCAGTCTCACCAGCGTTCAGGCCTGGTAACCCTGCCCTCTGTGGGAGGCGTCCCCTAGTCACCCCATATTACTGTAGACTAGGGGACTTGCTGTGTTTATTCGTGTATCCTTTATTTGTATACTATTTTGTGTGTGTATGCGTATGTGTATTTTCTGTTTTCCTTGTTTTTTGGGTTGTTTTCCTTTGTAGCTTTTTTCTTCAGTACTTTGATAATTTTGTAATTAAGTAAGTAAGTAAGTAAGTAAGTAAAACGTGGATTTATATAGCGCATCTCGTTTTAAGAAAAACCTCTAATGCGCTGGTCACACTAGTAGCGACTGAAAA
>Ga0056114_1000245_pt1 | contig 16525 bp, 7 predicted proteins | sample WorMetHERISLAND1_FD_77005 | JGI IMG/M metagenome (GOLD analysis project Ga0056114, IMG submission 77005) | Marine gutless worms symbiont microbial communities from Max Planck institute for Marine Microbiology, Germany - Olavius loisae HERON... ...
AATTCCAACCTATGTGATCACAATTCACCAACGTTACAGACAGACAGACAGACAGACAGACAGACGGACGGACAGACAGACGACATGCGATCGCAATACCGCGCTTTGCACTGAAGTGCATCGCGCGGTAAAAACAGTGGACTTAAGTTCTGGGTCACGAGTGCTAATACCCACTGTTGGCTGCACTTGTCCAGGACCTGCTCTCAGCTCCTGTATCTGAGGCATAAGTGGAACTTGTGTTCTCAGTCTGAGGAGAGCTAGCAAGAGAAATCGGCTGACTAAAGCCTTGAGAAGAGAATCATGCTGAAAATGAACCTGAAATGCATGATTCAGCACGATCCCTTCTCATGGCTTTTAGTTAATATCTCAGGTTCATCAGCACAGCAATACGAGCGTAGTGACTGATGATTTTGTTTTACTTTCAGTTCACGCACTTATGCAAATTTTACGCAAAATAACGAACTGAAATAGAAATCGAAACTGAAAGTCCATAACTGAAATAGCACTAGTACTGGATCCCTATAATGTTACGTCATCTTGCAAACGACGTTGGCGGCTAGCTGATCGTAGTCAAGCTACAGGCTAGCATATCACAATTACGTGTCGACCACGGAGCGGCGTGCTTCCGTCGCCGGCGAATTAACGACCAGCTGAGTGGGCTGAGGTACCAACCAACCGGCGTCCAGGCAGTAGATCCCGTTTAATCTTAGACGTCGCCGATACACCGAATTAACATCTTGCGAGCATACAGCGTCGTAACAAAGGAGCGGACCGTTACACGTGACTAACAGTCATATTTCATCCCATGCCAGACGCCTCTCATAGATTGAACGAACGAATAAGTTTATTACTCATCAACAGAAAGATCAAACAGCGTGAAACGAGGAAACAGTAATGTCAGAAGGAGGCAGCCATTGTTCGGGCTTGTGACTTGCTTCCCTGACACGTGACAGCGCTACTTCATTCATTCTTCGTCGAAAAAGGGCCAACAGTATCGGCAACTGCATCAGTGTGATCGTCTTCATACGATTGATTCTAATGTTGTGCATGAAAGGTTCTTCAGTGGATTAAAGTTCGCTGTTGGCTTGAACACTTGGCTGATTTCTGCTACACGTAGAGAACTAGCGAAATACAGTGGTTGTGTATACAGATTCCATGAATTTATAGTTTTACATAAGCTTTCCGACGTCTTTGCCGATCATTATTGAGTAGGTAAGCAAGCAAGCGACGAGTAAGTCAGTTATAAGACTCCAGTTCACACTAGCGCCGCGGCAGTCACACACTTGAACTGTACCTAAGCATGAACACTTTTTGCGCGAAGAAGTTCAAACATTACATGCATCCGTATACTCGAAAAATTTGGAATTTTTGCCAGTTATATTTCAGACGAAAATCGTCTTCAGATCAGACTTCTGTCAATACCGCTTATCTTTCGTCTTTCTTCCGATCGACAAGATTACTCTCCATGTGCATGCAGCTAAAATAAGTTTAGCTGCTATGCAAATGTTGTATCTTTGAGAAAACCACTTGTGTTGTTGTTGTTGTTGTTAAGGCTAGAAGTCTTCGGCGACAGATGTGTTACTCGATATGTCGATGGCTATTGTCTATTGTCAGCCGGTAGCCAAGCTCTAGCTTCATAAAACCCTTCTTTCAGCAACAATGACCTCGTTGTCCGCTGCGTTTTTCAGAACGCGTCTCCACTGTTGCGGCCCCGCGTCTTCAGAACTGTGTTCCAGGTGACGTCATCAGCGAACACAACTCAGACTAAAGTTGGTTTTGGACTCAGAACTGTCCCGAACCGGACCAAACTCCCTGTGTTTCTTGATTAGTTTAGCTGAGCGTTACGTTATCTTATGTAACGGTGGATAGTAAGTCACAGCAAATGCGTCGGCCTGTCGTCTGCTAAAAAAATATATTAAGTGAATACGAAAGATTTCTTATGATCCTACAGAACGCGCCAAAAAAGTAATCCCCAGAAAAAAAATCTTTATCTCTGGAACCGTAGCAGATTTTTCACCAAATTTACAGCATTTACAGATGAGGATTCAATACATGTAGATACAGGTGGTGGCCTGACTTGCTGGTAGCGTGACTCTTGATCAACGTCGTTACTCTGCGTCGGGCCCGGTTATTACTTGGATGGGTGACCGTCTGTGGGTGGGTAAACCATCTTCGTTATAACCAGCCACCTAGGTCAACTCAGCCTTTCATCCTTTCGGGGTCGATAAATGAGTTCCGGCATATGCCGGGTTCCGGCATATGTCGGGGTAAAGGCGTGAGAATCACTTCTGTCGGATGGCAGGTAACACTGTGTGATCCCTTATGACAAGTGGTCTCACGAGCGCATTGGAGGTTTGTTAACGTATATGCTAATGCGCTATACAAATCGACGCATACTTTACTTTTAAAGTTTAAACTTTAGTGTTCACTTTTTCAAGTGAACATGCAGTCGCGTCCTGAATATTCAGTAATAACGAATCAAACTTTGCACAACTTTTTCGCCAACACTTCGACCGTTCCAGTAATGAGTGTCAGCTGCCCTCTCGGTATTTAAACTGAGTGATCAAAGTGTCCGCCAGCTGCAGCAACACAATCGAAGTCTCTTTCGAAATTTCAGGATTGTCTTATCAATCAACTCCTGTGATAAATCATTCCATGTCAATAGCAAGGCAGTCTTCAGCTCGGCATTGTTGGTTGGTTTTGGCGTGTACAGCGTCCCAGTATCGCACCCACGTATGAATGAGATCTGGCGGCTTAAATATCTGCGAAGTCATTTTAAAGTCGGAACTCGGAATCGCAGTTTTAATCTGCTTCAATGTACACTTTAAACAGTGTACATTTAAGTTCAAATAGTTATATAATTTTTGAATGCAACCAAATTGGCCTGTTGCAATGAAATTTGCAGAATCTGTGGCCTGAATCTTCCTCTGTAAGCACTGCCCATTTGGCGATAAAGTTACTACATTTCCAGAGATGTCGAATTTTCCTAGGGAACACTTTTTGGCGCGCCCTGTAGATCTGTTTCAGCTATGATGGAAAAATTTGACTTTCTTGTCATTTTTGTTTATCCTTTCTTTTTTGGCCGAGTATTACGTTACGTTATGCTCGCTAATGTTGTAAAGTAATCCCTCGGTTGCAGAACTCGGTTCGTGAATAAAAGAGTTATTTATCATTGATCTACTTTTGACTGTGTTAGCTGGATTGTACGTTGCTGATGGTTACGTGCGGTTGGGTTGGCTGTCGGTCAGTCATGGCGGTGGCCTATAGTTATGCATTCAGCATTGTGTCGTGTATTATGAGGCTCCTTGCTGCGTTCGACATTGTTCTGCTGTCTCAGCAGTTGGCCGCGTGGTTCTCTGTTGAGATGAATTTCTCGGTCGACGCCTCAGCGGTCAGAGTCAGACGGCCCGGTGACCACGGCGACGACTTAATCACAATACCTCGCCACTAGACGCACAGTCCACAGTCGTCGAGTCGGCCGACCTCAATTATTCATCGCCGTCTAGCTCTGCTGTTTCTGTTTCTTCATTCCGTCTCACATTAACTCTCACCGTGCCAAGGTCACCCAACTCCGTCAAGTCACCCGGAAACATTGTTAATTCGTCGACGAATGCATGCAACTACCGAACTACGGAGTCAGATACATCCATCATATAGTTGAGGCGTTCAAACTTTACAACAATATTTTATATTCTGTCAGCTGTGACTGTCGTCAGATGACATTCTAGTCTGTTGTAAATGGGCCTGCAGATAGTAGCTTACACATCGCACTTGGGAGACTAGTCCAACGGGTCACTGCTGCGAAAACTATAATATTACTATAGTATACTGCAGAAACTATAGATTTATTCTGCGGCAAACATAATACAATAATGACACAGAAACTGTACAATGTAAAATTTCACGTCGAAAGAATCGATAGAAAAACAGCATTCCAGTTAACTGGCCGAATAGTTTATTTAAACAACTCTCTATACATCTTTTTATTAGCAGACACGTGATCAGTTTGCGATAGCTGGCGTTCTTGTTGCACTTGACTTGACTTGACTTATTGCCGTTGTGACGATGGCGATGACACCGCGCGTTGGCAGCCCATATGCTGAACAGTGTTCCTCCATGGTGTCCTGTCCGAAGTGAGGCAAGTGGCCTCGTATCGGCACAATCTTCACGGATGCTATCAATCCACTTCTTCCTTGGTCTTCCCTTGGGGCGGTGACCATGTGTATGACCACGTAGAAGCACATATGGGTATCGCTGTGTATGCATGCGATTCACATGACCAAAGTATGTCAGTCTGCGCGTCTGTAAGACGTGAACAGTGTCTTTTTCAATGTCCAGTTCCTTCATCACATCGGAGTTCCGTCTACGATCTCTTCTTGTTATTCCACAGATCTTCCTCAATACTGACATCTCAAAAACTCGTAACTTCCTCTTTTGTTCCTCCTTGTTGCACTATAGTTCCTATAATGATGCTGTAGTATTATTAGTGTAGATTCTGAAGTCTAGTTCCTGGACTACAGGCCTACTATTAGTCTATTACTAGGGCCTATGGTTTGCAACGGCCTTCACGGTGCGTCGAAAATTCGCAATGGTAACGTCATGGTCATGTAGATCGTCAGACAGCGAGTTCCAGGCTGTCTGTCGGACCTGCCATTGTAAAACAGCGACGGCCGCAGTCTGGTGCCTGGCCGTGAAGACACCTGTAGACTGTCAGACTGAGTTTGAGCGTGACTCGATCTGTCACAGCGAGCCAATGTTAGCGTGACGGAGCCGTGTCAAACCGCCGTCGTACTTCTTGATGCCGCTTACAAGCGCGCTGCAGCGTTCGTGACTCGCTGTAACTTGTCTCACACAGATTTAAGACATCAAGTCAACAACAAGTTGCAATAGTCACGAAGGCGTGTACAAATGTCGCAGCTGACTCGATATCAAATGAGAGACGAAATCGTTGAAGTTGACGTAACCAGTAGAAGAACGTTGTCCTGACAGCGACGCCTGACGGTCGAGACTTGAGTCCGCCGAGGTGATGACTTCGAGCAGCTGAACGTGGTCGCACGTCGAGATGATGTCTGTCTGCGCCCAGCTGTGTTGCTGGGCTGTGACCCTGTATGTCGTATATGTTGTGCTTCGACCTGTTCTAAAGCAGCTCGGTCTTGTCGGCATCTACTGCGAGTGAGTCCGTTGGCAGATATCCACTGACTGATGTCATCAACTCACCAGTGCAAAATTGGCGGGAAATAGCAACGACTGTTTACAAACGGCCAAGCTGTTGCGTGCTGAGACAGCTGATCGCTGCCAACAAGAATAGAAGCTAATTGTCATTCATCGATGAGGAAAACTGCTGGCGTACGATCGATGTTGCACAGTTAGCAACACTTGTTGTTCAACTGTGAAACGGCTGTGAGCTGTGTTGGCTCGGGCGATAGCTGACAATAGATATTTGCACTAGCGTATAGCATACTGGCAGCGACAGCGCATTCATGGTCAATACGGTGCAAATGGCTTTGCCGTCATGAAATTGCTATAATTGAGAATGTCAAAATTACCACAGTTCGTAGAACTCAACGGTTGGTCGATCAACTCAATTGTCCACCTAAAACCTTCTGTTCTTTGACTTCAGATCAATAACTACTTGGCAACAGACATTTGCGAATAGTAATATGCGAATGTTACCGTACTGTTTCGGGGAGAATTATTGGTTCCATCTCTGCGTTTGCAATGTGCGTTCGAAGGGTATGCAACTCTTTTACGCCAACAAATACCAAACATATGAAATTTTTCTTTCAGCTGAATAGCCTCAAACACCAAATAAATAAATGCCGTACTAAATTATAGCACAAGGCACGGGTTAACACACTTACAGTGCAGGTGTAGGCCGTACGGGGCAGCATGCTGGGCCCAGATCGCTACAGCATAGTCGCTACAAAATGATTGTTATCTACGCAGATCAGCATCGGTGTGTCTGTCTGCAGGTAAAACGACTTTAAGGACTGTGAAATAATTGCGCTGAAATTTTCACAGTCGACTGTCGACAGAGTTTAGGTCTGAGAGACAAATTGGTTAGATTTTGAGCAGCGCAGTTCACGTTGTGCTGGCCCAGGAAGTCAAATTTTGTACACTATTTACCTCTGTCAAGTCTTGCGACATGTTGCTAACAGAATTAACGTTGTCAAGAGTACTCGTTTAAGGATGGGAGCGTTCCGGAGGTCATGATGTGAGAGGTCCTTGGTAGGCAATTTTCAGTAATCAGAGATGCTTTGGCGGCGGTGCATGATATGGTGAGACAGGCTGCAGTAAACGATGGATTTCTCAGTGCAGCGGCTAGGAGGCCTGAAGGCTATGCTGTAGTGGATTGAGCGCTGGGTTGGGTGGCTGTCTACAATGAACGTGATCAATCAATTAAGTCGCAATTCTCGGACAGTGATGCGACTGCGTTACGTGCCGCGTGGTGGACGTCATCAGTCAACTCGGCGCGCTCGACCGACCCAACACTGTGTGACGTCCACGGGATTGGCACAATAGCAACATCATGACCACCGACCAGTACAGTAGGCTCATTGCAGACCAACATGATCTGTCGAGGGTCATCAGTGTATTACATAATGGTCTGTGGATACTGAGCAATTTGTTGAATGTGCGTTACATCGGGGAAAGAAGAAATCTCGGTGCTGTAGATATAATGCAGACAATATTGAAATGTGGAAATGATCGGCAGCCGGGAAACGCATTGGACTCACCGGATGACCATACCATACAATGCCAGGCAGGTGTGTCATGGTGACCATGACACACCTGCCTGGCATTGTATCATGGTATGGTACGATATGATTTGAACAGCTGTCATGGTTTGCTTCTAGTCGCTGTGTATTAGACCGAGGCGCTGGATGGAGTACGTGCGTCATGGTGATCGACGGAATAGATCACAGTATTCTGATCCACACACGGCGCGTGGATCAGAATCCTGAGATCCATTCCATCGATCATGGGGTTGATTTGATCCTTTGATAACGCTGTTCTGCATCACGTCACTTGCTGTGACACTGTTTATGGTTGGTGTCTGAAATCACCCGCGAAAGGGCTTCATTGTAGGAAAAGTCTGTATTGCTGTCATTTAACCAATTGTGAGTAAGCTCTGTGCGAACCTGGGAGCTGTAGAATAGGAGAGATCCGTTTCCTGACAGGATGGCGTACAACCAGGCTTTAGTTTTATTATTTAGTTTGTGCATATTTTAGCATATTTCTTGCATGGTTTTAATGTTTTGTGTTGTTTTTTGTTGTAATTATGTTTAGTTTTTGGTGTTTTGCACCAGTCAAGAGATTGCCTGAGAAGATCATCTCTGAAATGATTTGTGTCGATCAGGGTGTTAATCTCCACTTAACTTATAAGCACGTCTCTAAGGTCTGCTCGGCCGTTTTTATTGGCACCGCCAACTGCGACGTGTCCGGTGATCACTGGATTCAGAGTCAGCGGCGACGCTGGTCATGCCTTCGTTACTTCTCGCATCGACTGCTGTACTACAAATATTCTGTATAACCGTTCTAGAACATTCGACAGTATGTCCGTCGTATCCTGATGCGTATTAGAAGTGTCGCAGTTTATGTGCTATATAAACTCACGACTGACTGATTGACTGAACGTTTCGTTTCATTCAAAACAGCCTACTTCAAGGTCATACGAGGTCACGCAGCGCTGATCCGAAATTGAAATTTCTACGAATCCAATATCATGGAAGTGTACCATTTGGTTGCTCGTAGGCCTGCATGATTATCAACATGTATTAGATAGTCAAAGTTTTTCATTTGTTATTCAAGTTTTCAAAGCAAACGTCGGAACCGTAACTACGTCCAATAAAAGCATAATCAAAGCAGCCAGGTTCCCGTATCGTCATATTCCAGGTATCAATTCCAGCGCCCACTGCGTAGCATTGTGCCATTGTCTCGCTGACCCTTGTGTAGTCAGCATCGCCGAGCGTCATGCTCATCGACTGATCGTTTCGTCTTCTATGAATATACTCGATCCGCGGCCGTTTATTTTCCTTCCCAAAATGCACCTCTGTATGCGCACCAGGGACCTAGCTCCCTATGGCGACGTCTGCCTGCAATGGACGCGGATTAACGCGATCCAATCTGCTGTCTTCTTTTATTCGACAAAACAGCGCGCAGCAGTTCATCTATCTGGCATGGGGATACCGCGTAGCGTCGCTTTACGATATGTCAGTGTCCATTAAAAAGACAGCTTGTCTTCAAATTTCTTGCACGGCTTCGACCAAAACTAACCAGTTTGAGAGAACATTTCCAACCAAGTATAGCTAATATTATAGCAGACAGAATGTTGATTCTGACTTCAGAAAATTATTTTTTTATATTGTAATCATCTGAAATGCCTGTCCATTGTGATGACCATATGACCATTTTGACCCTCTTAATTATTATTATTATTATTAATTTATTATTATTATTTTTAATCCTCGGTAGCATTTCCCGAGGGAAAAATTAAGATAAACAAGATGTAAAACTCTATCCTCCGGGAGGCTGTCTGCAGAAAAACTCTCCCGCAGTAAAACAGAGTTAAATCGCTGAACAACAACAGAAACGCGTTGAAACAAAAACTCCGACTATGCCGAGATCCTGTGACCCAGCTCGGCCAGAAATGACGAAGTCGCTTCTTCCACGGTCCCCAGCGACTCCACAACAACTGGCTGGAAAAGATGGGTTCCTTGCAGAGTCGCATACTTGGCCTCCTTACGCTGTGCCGCCGTCTTCGCCGCCGTGCCCGCCTCTCTGGCTGAACCGCTCACATAAAAGTCTGCCGCAGTGCAGAGGACAGTTGTGTCCCAAGTAAGGGGTTTGCCCTCTTATTAAGATCGTGATGGTTAAAAGCTAATTAAAGACTTAAAACTATCAGATTAGAAGATTTAGAACAGAAAGCCTCTGCCACAAGAAAGAAGACACACGGCTGGAAAAAAAATCCGACGACGGCATTATTATTACATTAGAATTGGAACCATTTTTCACAGAGCGTCAACAGAGACATGTGGCGAGGTGGGTTGATGAGTTAGTGGCCTGTATTAGGAGGAAGGGTGAATTACTTTTCAATATCACAATATTGATATGTACTAACGGTTGTTTTGTATTGACGTTTGCCAAACAATCTTATAATTTTATTCGGTCAATTAATAAACTGGTCCCCAAGACGCATGGTTTCGTTGCCTGATAAAAATAAACAAGACGTTAAATCGTTAAACAAGACGATTGTTCGACGTATTGGACGTCTATAAGCCTCTGACACTGTCGTTACTGAGCTGCGAGGCAGATCTAAAGCCTCAGTGGAAATTACGCTAGACCTGCTGCACGTCATTTCCATCAGAAGTAGTCCCGCTGGAAACGTATTGTAAGCTTATCGATCTATTATCATCTTGCTATACGATGGCCTTACGTTAACATGTTCCGATACAATGCAATTACGACAACGTGAAATTCAATGTGCGCTTATGTAGCCAGAAAATAAAATGTACAATGAAGAAAAAACTAAAAAGCAGACGACTGACGAGTATTAAGTTGAGTAAGTTCTGTCCGAGTCTAACTTCGTGAAAGGAAACGAGCGGTTTACAGAGAAAAGGATCTGTGGAACGAGTGAGTCTTAGGCTTTGAGTTAAAGATGAAGTGGGGGGGGGGAATTAATGTGTTGCCTATGTCCCTGTGTCCCTTTGGGGCTTCCGTACTGAAACTAATAGGCCTACGTAATGCCAATGCTGCTGAAAACATGAAGCTAAGTTGGATGGAGCCCATACAAGATAAACAATTTGTGAATGTTGTTTGAGTGTATGACTCGCGATCGATAAACCGTGGCAATACTGTCGGTTTAGATGTTGCGCGTGATCGACTGATGTGCGCTAGCGATCGATCGCGCTGCGCTGTGTGACGATCGCTCGATCGCCCCACCATCGACCGATCGCGCTGATCGATTATTTAAATGGTTGGATGAACCTCATCGATCGACTGTTGCGCGATCGATAGATGGTGACGCCAACGAGCGATCGTTCAATAGCGCAGCGCCACCGATCGATAATACAAATCCGTCGCTTACGCGTGACATAGATATTGTGTATACTCGTCTTCTGAAACGTCGCTCAAAGTTCTGGAGAAGACATTTGCTGGTGATCAGCTGTACGCTGACTAGTGACCATTGTGCGAGGTTGCTTATAGCCTCGTAGACTTGCAAACCATTACTGACTGCTTTGCTCGAACTGCGAAACCCTTCGGTGCAAATGCTAGCACTAAGAAATCTGAAATCTCCTGAAACAGGCTCGCCATGGGGGACTTACTGCTGGATTCCTGCGTGCTAGGCATACAATGTAGTTAATGGCATGATACGATATTGGAATGTTTATAAACGTACGAAAAAGCTGACGAGTGTGGCCAGCTTAGACGACCGAACGTAAGCAGATAATAGAAATCAACCAACCGGCATACCATAGAAAACCGGCGACCAATAAGTCCCATCCGAGCCCTATACTGCTCAAAAGAGAGCTCTGAGAATTATAGTCAGTCTATTCTACTCTTGATTTTATTTCTTTTATTTCTTTGTCGTGAACGATGTACACTGTACTCAGAAATAAATATCTTGCAGCCAGATGGAGCGAGAAATTAATATTCTTCTAGTTGGCTATATAAAGGACGAAGTGTGCATGACTCGCTGTCGTATTGGTCACATTGGTTGTCAGTGAACCGTAATGTTAGCCAGTACCGCCGGACCGTGCCACGTAAATCACGCCAGCTGATTCGACGAAGCGTAGCTATCACGCCGTACTACTCCGATATTGCTGCTCGTTTTCGCACTTTTCCAGCTCTGCGCTCCTCTCTGCTGTCGTTCAGCCGACGACGTTTGCTGCAAATAGCCTGACTGGCTGATGATAATTTCATCATTATTGTTTCCAGCGTCGTCGAACTTTCGTCTTGTGTTAATGTCATAGCGTATAATCGCCGATACAAAGGACGATTAAGATTTAGACAACATACTGATGACGGCTGTAGTATAGCCTATAGCGCTTGACCTTTTGACATAGCAAGATGCGACTGTTATAAAAGACCATAGTCAACGTCTAACACAGTTTAATAATTACATTGTCGGTTGTTTGGGTTGTTTGTATGGATGCACAGCAGTAAAAAATAACAAGAAAGCCAGCTGTCGCTAACGGATTGAGCGTCCGCTACGTGACATTGGGCGACCTTGAAGTATTTCGAATGTAACAAAACACTGGACGGGATAACAGTAGGACAGACATGACGTCTACTGTAGGCAGTGTAGGCGGGATGTGTAGTATATTTCTAGATTTTGGCATTTGCATTTGAAGCTTTGAAGCTTTAAACTTTAAAATAGCTGAGATGACGTTTAAAGGTCACTCAAGGTCACAGAGAGCGACTATTCGACAGTACACATGCCATTTCCTATTAGTTAGCTGTCCATTGTGACTCTATCGCTAAAACTCGTACCACTATGAAAGATTAGCACTTGTATAGCGCACGTGACCACCCGTGACCTTCAATACTCCTTAATTTTTGTTACGATAACAAAAATTAGATTCCAATATACGATTATAGTCACCCAAGAGCACTCAAATGCTACATTTCTACGATATTGAATTCACAGAGGTTTTGAACATTTTAATTGACCTTAAAGGTCTTTTAAGATCATCGGAACCAAACCACGTGGTTCGATAGATAACACATAAGTTCCTATTGATGATCAGTAGTAACTATGACTTTATATCGCACCGTTTTAGAGACATCACTTTGCTAATTAGGAACTACTCGATCTCTTATATGACCTTGACTCGTTTTAAATGTAACGTAACGTTGTACGGGATAATACGGACATCACTGTGCCCGCTTCATAGACAGACAAGTCACTCACAGCATTAACTGAACGAAACGCTCGGTTAATTTCATTTAATGATTGATAGTTATGGTGTGTGGTGTGCAGGACTACCTGTTAATGGATCCGCGAGTGCGGAAGGTGGACGGGCCGGCAATGTTGAGAGAGATGCGCCAGAACATCGAGATAATGCTGGCCAAGAAGAGACACGCAATTCAGGTGAGAATCACTAAGGTGTGCTATGCTGTCCCGCTGAGCGTATGTATGACGCCGACGACCACGTGAATAGTCTCAGGACGTGGGTTCGATCAATACCGCACTAAAACACTCACTAGTACGGCGCTAGAGACAAAGCAGAGCGGATTTATCGTGACTGCTAGTAGGCCGTTGTCTGTCATTGGATACAGGCTGACACAACTGTTGTGTGTGTTGTCGACCGAGCGAGGAGCGAACAGGCAGACAGCAGACAAAATAAGGAATCGGTTACTTAGCTGTCAGACTGATAGATGAACCACGAGATTGCATGAAATTATGACGTATCACTGAGATATGGCAACATAGCAGTCGTCCAAATATCGTGCATTTTCGGAATTTGTTGTTTTTTTTCAAATCGTCTTCGACTAAAGGCGACTCTGGTTTAAATTTCCGATAGATCAGAAAAACAATCCGTTATGACCACACACGGAATTTCAGTATGGCATCTGCCCGTCATCTTGCTTTTTGAGGACATGTTACCTACCTAATGGCCATAAGGCCAAAATGAAGATACTTGGGTAGCCAGCCTACTGGTGAATGGAAATAAAAATCTGGTCACACAACACAATGTGTTGATTAGAGATGATCATGGGAATGGGATTCCGATGGGAATCCCATGGGAATGGGAATTGATGACACAATTGGGAATGGGAATGGGAAGGAATGGGAATCACTCTGTATGGGAATGGAAATGGCCCTTATTCCCATGGGAATAAATTCCCATTGGCGGATGCAGTGTTTAGCTTATATAATAGTAATGTACAGTTTATTATATAATGGTAATAGTCTGTGATATACATTACACATACCAGTACACACACATTACAGAATAATGACTGAAGTCATCGCACTGACTTCAGATACGCCCAAAATGTTTATGCCGCAACGATTGAACGATTGTTTGGGAATGGGGTGGGAAGGAATGGGAATAGCCCAGTGGAAATCCCATGGGAATGGGAATTGGTTACAAAATTGGGAATGGGAACGGGAAAGAATGGGAATTGATCATGTGGGAATGGGAGGAATGGCAATGTAAAACGCCATTCCCGATCATCTCTAGTGTTGATATTTGCCATGACGTCTAGTATCCGGAATTAGTCGAATTATGCCATTTCGCGTTCTTACAAAACCAAAATTGGCTTTTAAAAATCGTTAAGATGTCAAATTTCGTAGTCAGTCGAATTAGATACAGTTCTGACGTCAGATTACGGAGAAATTAAAAAGTGGAAACCAACTCAAAATTCTGGAGGATTAAGTTTACGAGTGTGTGCAAAATGTCACTCATGGAATTATGCGATCTGCTTTGTACGTTGTGCTTGAGATCTGGAATTTGCTAAATCCGCTGTTAATCCAACCGGAAGTCTACTGCTTATCTCTTACCATGCAAACCGGGTGTTTTGCTTGTTGAGTGTCCACGTGTGCTAATCTGTAGAAGCTTCGCGTCCGTTAATCCTTCAGTTCGTCACTACCAGACGCTATGATGTAGCCTACCATTAGATCGCATTAAGAACTTGTTTGCAGTCAGCCGTTACTGAGTCATGGCCGCCACGGGGCACCACCGTCCCTCGTGTTCTCACTGCATTCTGCGTATACCGGGTGGACAAATAGCCTAAGCCAATTTATTTGTGCAATATATATGTGGTTTATTTTTAGCGATTTCAACTAAATTTTTTAAAGCAAATTTTACCATTGTAGTCATACATGTAACTCGTAGAGTTGGTTTTTTCATACAAGATTGAGTCGTGTAATAATTCTGTTATGAACTTTCTCTTTGAGGTATTTGGTAAATATGATTTACAGATATTGTTAACGAAATATAACATTACTGGACCACGTTCTCCACGTTGTTTTAGGCTTTTAGCTTGTAATTAGTTGTGTTTCTTTTTTCTTTTTTACGTTCATAGTTGCATGTATGTTTTTTTGTATGTTTGTGTGTTTTGTGTTTGCTGTCGCCATGGCGAAATGAAGTTAATGTGTGTGTGCGTGTGCATGGAGTAAAATTTGCTGCGTTATCTTGTGTGCTTACAGCACTACCTGACAAAAACGGCTACAGCAAACACCGACATTGTCTATCTTTAAATTAGCAGTGCCTGTTTTGCGCAACTGTCTCACCATGTAATGTATTCGGGGCCTCTATTGTTATCAGGAAACTTATTTGTTAAATTCGGCAACAGAAAGAAAAAGACGGTGTACTGAACGAAGTTTAGTTTTTTGGAGCACCCTTTATTGCTGTATTGTACTACAGTATTGCATGCAAAAATAACATATCACAAAAACGTCAAATATGTACGGAATGTGAAAACATATGGCAATCAATAGTCCACGCTCACCCGAAAAAAAACCAGCACGCTGAAACGTATTATACTTAGGCGATTGTGTTTTGTTTATATAACTAGCGCCAATGTCCCCGAAAACCCTACCGTAGAACGAAACACGAAGTAGATCGGATCACCCGTTGAGGAGATACGGCCACCCGAAATTCATGTAACGCGGGGTGGATTTGGGACCTCCATTTTGGGAGAAGGGGAGGTCATATGGGTCATCAATTGTACCACTCGAAAAAGCGATGGTGGTTTCTTAATTCGTATATAGACTGTCCATTGTGACCACTGCGTGATCTCTGACCATTCAGTGACAATTTGCCATCGAATGTCTGTGACAATCACGGTGTTCTCGAAAGATAAACATAACGTTGAAGTGTGAGCATGGGCGTGGTTTGTTCGTGTGATGTAGAGACTTGCAGAAGTTGCTGAGGATGCACATAAACATCACGAGTACGACAAAGACATCCAGGTTTGACACACTAGACGGCACGGTGCAGTGTTCTGAAATACAGATTGACATCTAATTAATAACTTCGCTAATGATATCTGGCGCCATTAATGCCAGTATAGTCGCATTTCCTCATTTAAGCTTTAGCAACATCAGTGATGCTGCTTGATATTATTAATGCCATTTTGGACATCTGGCGTGATACAGTAGGACGAAAACACTGAAGAAAAGAAGATAACAAAAAATATCGGTTTGCAGCGGACGAGCTGGCTGGTTGTGACAGTTACCCTGCCCGACACATAGTTGTACAGAGTATCAGTTTATGTTAGATGTTATAGTCTTCCAACAAACCAGCTGCACTTAACGTATATACACTGTGTCCCATAAAAACATGTGACTACATTTTCTGCAATAACTTTAACAATAAGTGTCCGATTACAATATTTTTTGGCATAGTCAGTAGTCAGTCTAGGCGTCATCGAAAGATGGTTTTATTTCCCACCTCACCTATCTAGTGCAACTACCTTACCTTGGAAAATCACAGAACACACAAAATGACAAATTTCGCCTTAAGCAACATATTGTTTTGTGAATAAACAACGTTCTGCGACACGCTTGATTGCTGGAAGCATCTGCTGAGACAGCAAGACATTGCAGTAATACTGGCCGTTCACCTTTACCCGAGGGTCAAAAATATCAGTTCAGTCATACCCATTGTTGACACGGCAACGGACATCATAACCGACCTGCTGAATGTTAAGCGCGTGCGTAGCAGCTGGGATCGGTGTGTCGCTTCTTGCTACCGACTGGTGCATAAGCCCGGCCCGATCGTTCTGCGACTTGAATGGTGGTTCGACGGTAAACACTTTTCATCCCTAAACCGTATGAATTCAAACTGTACCTCTTACAGCAGCTGCTTGCAGCGAGTCAGACGGGCAACGCGATTGGTTTCAGACAACTGCTATGCGCGACGTCATTTGACACAGTTTAGCTGGAGATCGCGATAAATTATTTTGTGTACAGTCAGTCAGTGAATGCCAGTTTCACATGCATATCTCACGATTCAGTCGATGCGTTTTTGGATTGTCTTCATGACTGAGCACAAGGTCTTCGACATTCTCAGTTTCTCGTTGACAGTTGACTCACACAGAACGCGGTCTGCCACTGCCCGGTTGCCGATCAATCGTACCCGCTATTCGGATTTTCATTAACAGAGTGTCGATACTTCCACATTTTGAGCACTTGTTATGAGCCTGTCTGACAGATACTTGAATTGAAAGAACTTATGGTGTAAATAAAATATTGTTTAACGTTGTTTATTCACAAAAAATACAGGGTGGGCCAAAAAACTAAATCACATACTTTTGTCCATATCTTCGCCAAATATTGACCGATTTTCAAAAATTTTTCACCGGCACATTACGTGGAAAATTTGTAATAAACTAGTTACTACGTATACCACCACACCTTAACTGTGTCACTACACTACCTTGTGAAATATAAATTTTCAAAAATCACTATAATCATTATAAATACGTATGCAAAAACTTATCTTCTGAAACGATTTTCTACTGATTTTCTTATTTAAGTTAAATTATGTTTAGTTTTAGATACACTTCCGGT
>Ga0056114_1000246_pt1 | contig 16502 bp, 11 predicted proteins | sample WorMetHERISLAND1_FD_77005 | JGI IMG/M metagenome (GOLD analysis project Ga0056114, IMG submission 77005) | Marine gutless worms symbiont microbial communities from Max Planck institute for Marine Microbiology, Germany - Olavius loisae HERON... ...
GACAGACGACATGCGATCGCAATACCGCGCTTTGCACTAAAGTGCATCGCGCGGTAAAAAGTGCGAGTGATTAATCATTCTAAATTATATCTATGCCCATTACTCGTGCAGGCTATACGTGGCTGTTGCATGTGATGTGACGTCGATGAAATTGGCTTTGGACAGAAAACAGATTTAAGCAACATCGTATCACCGCCAAGTTAGTTACAGTGAAAGTAGAACGTTAAATAATTAATAAGTTAACATGTTTGTTGTACGTAGTTTTCGTGTCTTGCTACATCGATAGATCAACATAACAAGACAGCCGTGTTGTCGCAAGGAAACCGTCCGATGCCGCTTGTTATCATATTTGGAAAGATTAAGGATTAAGCTATTTCGTTGGACAATTTTGTGTGTCTTCACGTGCCCATGACTCATGTGCCTGATGAACACAAACCCAGTCTTAGCCTAGTAGAACGACCATATTTCATATTTCGGGCTATATGTTACTGTGCATGCGCACATAGCCCCTGCACTTTCCACTTCCGGTCTAATAAGTAATAACTGATATCATCAACGTGTTCGGTGATTACTATTATAAGACTAGAAAAAGTTTCCGAATTACGGAACTATCAAGGCTGATTTCGGGTATTTTTGACTTGCGCTTGAGCCGAACCGCCACATTTCTGCTTCCGGTGTAAAATTCTGATAGCATTAACGAGTTCATCGTTCCAAATTTCCTTTAAACGAGCGGAAATTCTCGCTCTCTTGAGCATCATTTGCGGATAATTGCCTTTGATTAGTTTACGTGACCTCAAATTGTCATTCAAGGTCATTCAATGTTATTAATCTTGATTTCAAATTCCATATGCAACTTTATATAGGCACTCAATACTAACTATGTCTTTATCTTGTTCCATTTCAGAGATTGTCGAGTTATCGCGGCGAAATCCAGTTTTTTCCACACTCCACCCCTAGATCCAGGACTGGAATTTCGGGATGCGATCAGTAGGCCCCATAAATGCTTTTTCACCCGCTAGCGAAGACGCTAAGGCTAATGTAATTTTAATTATTCACCAAAAAATTCAAAACTATATAATTAGGGTACACCACCGTAACAGACAGACAGACAGACGGACGAACTTTCTATAGCATATTGCCGCGCTCTGCAGTCTAGCATTTCTATTAAGTTTTTTTATTTAACAATTTATTTGCTACCATTTAAACAAAAATACAGGATCAAAGATGTTAGGCCACGTGGTCGAGGGCACTGTGACTAGCTGTTCTGACCTTCCGAAGTTTCGACCATCCCCCTCTCTGCTGCCACAAAACTTGTTTGACCGGAGCTTCCTGTAAATTGCATTTTTATGTCATCTACTTTGAAATTGCTTTTGGCGCCCCTATAGCCTCATCTTCAGCCTCATGTGTGATGTGTGATAGTGTATGGCAGTGGCTAACATCGGTCTGGAGTTGAGAGGCCGAGGCCTGACTCCCCGACAACCCATTGTCAAAGATAGGCATGCGCTCCAAAAGTTGGGAGCAGCTGCTGACCTTGCTCCCCCGTTCCGACGCCCGTGAATAGGACCGATTCGAGTGACGTAAATAGAGACCAACAGCAAAATAGGCCCTATCCACCAGAGCGCCGAGCGATCGCTGGATCATCAGATTTAGCCCGCTCCCCGCTCCGTTCCCGCTCTGCAACGTTCCGCTCCACGCCGCTCAACCCCTTTTTCTGAGACCTGCTCACCGCTCCGCTCCGTTAGAACCTATATTCAGCCAGCTCCGCTCCTCCGTTTTCCTTTCCGCTAGCATGCTCTGTTTGAGCGTACCGGTCGTTGACGTACATTAATAATAATTTCCAGCAAACTAATATTTGATGCAATTGCTGTAGATCTACAACAACAGCCACCTTCATTTGCGATAACAAAACAGATTGCGAAGTTGCAATCCTATGAAAACTTTGGTAAAAGCATGGTGGAAGAAACGAGGTAAAAGCGAAAGCTCGTCTCTCCATTTTCGGTTTGGGCCGGTATTTCAATGGACCGTTTTGGTTTGTTGATTTCTAAGAAGGAGGCGTGGTCGGTAGGTCCGGTGTATTTTGTATTTCTTCCAGTTTTTTGGCAATAATGGCACCGGTTGATTTGAACAAGAATAAAGACGCAATCTTGAAAGCTCATAAAGAAGTGTCAGACCCAAAGAGCGAAACAAATTGGTAAGTTTTGCGCATACTTGCCTCTGATCTCAGTTAAATATCCTGTTTACACTTATCGTTTACACTTCCGCGTTGAAATATGATTTTGGTCCTTAGTGATCTTCATCGTGAATGGCCAGGTTCATGACTGTTAATACTTCCTTCTGATTAATATCGAACAGCTAATTTGTATAGGACAGTAATAGTTCAGCTACGTTGGGTTTGCTTACTACTGTATTGTACACCTAGAATTGTTGGGCGTTTTGGAGTTCACCACCCGACCCGGCAAAGTCTGCTGTTTTTGTTTAACTAACGCTAACCCTAACTTTATCTGCTAATCCTGTACGGACCCACGACCGTACCTGACTCTAACCAACCCACAAGCGAAATATAAGTGTAATTTTCTGAAATTGATCGTCGAGTGGCAAACTTCTCCCAGAGCGTTGAATTGCTGCTTATGAGCATTTTATGTTGCACTTTTTTTACTGGACAGGGCTTTGTTTGGCTACGAAGGACAAACTGATGTACTGAAGCTAGTTTCTAAAGGAGGTTGGTTTGTTTGATATTCATGTGTATTCATTACATGGTGCACCATTTCTTATGCAGAGTTGTGTACAACTTATAGTATATATATGTTGTTGGTCGAGTGCAGAATTGCACTATGTCTATGCATGGTTTTGTATCAAATTCCTGTAAGTGAGGAGTTATATGGCTGTCAACAAGTGTGGTTGAGTAAGGTATAACAGTGGTGACAAGTTAAATTAGGTTAGACTCTGTGTTTAGGATTAGCAGTGCTGTCATACTTGCGCTGTGATGGACTATTGGTCGGAATGTATTTGGATTTCAGAGTTTTCGGACAGGTTTCTGGTCATGCAGTGTCAGGCAGACACTGATTTGTATTTGTTTTCTAGCTAATTTTAATACCAAAGTTTTTGGATTCCTGTGAAAGTATGGTTCCAGTGTGATCACATAAGTGGAGCGGCATGTGGCTGCAACTACTTCTCCGGACCCAGAGTTTCTGGGTCGTCTCTCAGAACAGGGGAAGATGTGACTCAGTGAGAGTAAGATACCAATCCAGGTGGATGATCCAAGTCCGTTAATTACACCTTCTTGTGTTGCAGGCTGTAAGTAACTGTGAATGAAGAATGCTTCAGAAAAACACGTTCAGTGTGAATGGCGCCCAGTGCACATCCAGTGTTTGGGGCACCTCAGACAAGCTTATATGGATTTTGTGGCAAAATGAATGGGAAGTGGCAGGAGACAGGGCCTGGCTTCAAAATTGACCAGGTGCTCAGTCGAGACTTCGAGAGTAGTAATGGGTAATGCTCTCTGTCAATGCACTGTCCTCTTTACTGGAGTTTGGTGCCCAGTGTCACAAAGGCCACATTGGATGCAACCCAGTCTGAAAATGAAACCAAGCCAATAAAGACAGTCTGTCATGAACACTCTGGTAGATCATAGAGCCACCTACGCTCCTGAAGGGGCATGGTAAACCAAAGAATAATACCACGCGAAAAAAGAAACTGGACAAGTGATTTGGTTATGTCGACGTTCATCACTTGCATGATTGGTTGCAGCTGTCTCAGCTGGAAGAAAGTAGGTGGCACAGCAAACTGCAGAGACTTGTGATGCCATAGTCTGTCACCACTCCCTGCTATCATGCTGTGTCAACGACTGAGATGACTGGTTATTTATTATTTCTGTGTGCAGTTGTGGTTAACTGTTTGCTATGGTTCAGATGGTGGAATTGAAGAGCTGACTGAAGATTTAAGTGGAGGAAAAATTTTGTATGCATATGTAAAGGTCATTGACCCAAATACCAACCTTCCGAAATTTGTCTTCATCAACTGGGTAATATGATATTGTCGTTTTGATTTCTTATTTTGTGATATTTGCTTTTCGTGCTTGGACTGTGTTGTCTGGTTTCAGTCTTGGAAAAACTGTTTGTTTTTTTTAAAGTTTTTTTGATTTTTTGAGACTTCAAAAAATTAGGAAATCAAAAATGGCTGTTGAAGTGATTGTGTAACACACATTTTTTATCGTGAAATGACTGTTGTTTTTATTGATTACTAACTCTGTCCAGTTGCTACTAAACAGCATATCACTGACAGCATTAGCAAGAGTCTCTGGCATATTGTGTGTCTTAGATTTTCTACAACATCCACACATTAAAGTTAATAAATACGAATTGTCATGACAGTAGCCAAGTTTCTGCTATGGCTTAAATGACATTTTGTTTGTAAATGATTGGAAATAAAAGGATTGTAATGTATTGTACAAAATACATTGTATTTTGATGAAATGGCGAAACACTTCTTGCTTAAGATTATGGTCATAACCACCCATAATGCGACAGTTCGAAAGTTTATGTATCAAAAACTTGTATGAATTTTATCGGAACCTGTTTTATTAGTGTTAAATGATTTATTTTTGTTTGAAGAATGTTTAATAGCACAGGTAAGTTTAACAGTTACAGCAATTTATACTGTTTACAACAGTATTTTTTGGAGCACAGAATATATAATGCTGGTATCAGTTGTGTATGGTGAGTTGCATTAAAAACAAATAGAGACTGTTGCTAACTGATTGCAGCAAGGTGAGGGAGTGCCAGAAGTGCGGAAGGGCAGTTGTGCTAACCACGTCCGTGATGTACAGAACCTACTCAGGGTGAGATTTGTCATTTAAGCCTGTTCTGAGTGAATTGTTTTATCACTGTAAACAGTAGCATATTGAAAAACAAAATTATTAATATTATGGTACAATATCGATATTTATTACAGGTACATCAGTTATGCCAAGTTTTGGACTATGCCTCATAGCTTGGTAGCTTTAATATTCGCCCACTGCTATTCCACAGTAACCTGAATCTAGTACCTAAGTTCTGAATATTTATGCTGTTCCAAGGAATGAAGTGCCTCTAAAGACACTTGCTGTTGTTCCAGTTTTTCTCAGACGTATGAGACAAATAAAATTCATTGCCAATTTGTGATGTTACTAAAACCATCCGGCTGTAGTTGCTGCTGTGCCCTGTTTTGTACTGGAAGCGTCATCCGAGCTGCTGATCGCAATGTAAAACTGCATTGAGTCCGTCATCCGTCGAGCTGTTGTGCAACTGGTTTCACTCAGTGCAGACTGCCTGTTTAATGCAGGGCGCTCACGTGTCAATTAACGCAAGAACAGAAGATGACGTCGACGAAAAATTGGTCATCAGCAAAGTAGCGAAGGCGTCCGGTGCCAACTATGGCTTTCACAAGGAGCCGAAGCGACCCGTGCCTGCAGCCGAACCAGTTGTAAGTCTCAATTCGTTATGTTATATCTATGCTGGAGAGCTGCATAGGGACAGGCACAGTCAGAACTGTGTGGTAAGTGTGGTATAAACGGTAGTTGCAGGAGCACAAATTGCGGTACTAGTACTACTGGAATTATCACTGATTTTACAGCAATGCCATGGCTATGGGGATTGAGGGCATGGGAATGCCATTGGTTGGGACTGTGGCATGTGCAGATATTGCATAGATATCACATAGACACCATGCAGTAGCATAGTGAATTGAATAAGATAGAATAATCAAAACCTTGTCCTACTGTTTAATGTCATGTTTTAGACTTGCATCAACTAAACTGCCAGAGAAGTTTAGATAAATAAGTAAATATTATTATTTTTGCATTTTTGTGAACTTAAATTTGTCACTGATGAAAACTATTTTATTTTATGTGGAGTGCTTGGCAAATTATGATGCATATCCAAGTGCACGTTTTTTGGCCCATCATCTACATCCAGCTGTATTTTGCCTAATAGTGACAACTATTAGTTTCCACTGGTTGAAGGTCCCGGAGCGTATTGAGTTTAAGCTGGCGACAATCGTCTATCGTTTACTGAACGGTACGGCTCCTCACTACCTGGCTGCAGATCTACGCCGTTTGTCTGATATGCCGTCCAGATGACGTCTGAGATCGTCACTCACTGACCAGCTCGATGTCCGTCAGTCGCAGTGTTCAACTGTTGGAGACCGAGCTTTTGCTGTGGCTGGTGCTCGACTATGGAACAGTCTGCCACATGACATCATCGCGAGTGACACACTGTCACATTTCCGTTGTGGACTCAAAACATTTTTATTTAGACAGTCATATCCTTCTATTCTGTTTTAGTCCTTAACCTTGTGGTCCTTGCAGTTTTTACTTAGGCCACGTTAAAAAATTTCTGTGTAATGTAATGTAACCATGTCTGCATGTCTTTCAATGTAATTTGCCCAGCAGTGGCTAATGTATTGTCCTTTTGTTGCAGGGATCTGTTTATCAGAAAGTCAAACCTCAGGTGGAGATCAAGCCAGCCATACGGGAGAAATTCTGGGAAAAGAATGAGGTTGGGAAATTCAAGCAGTGTTTGAGTGTTGTCTAACAAATAGTCGTTCGTTTTGCATGTCAGCTGTGTACTAAAACTATTATTGTCACAACTTTTGTAGGTTAGAATGATGTTTTTGGTGGTTTTATAACTCAATCAACTGGTGCTAGTTCTATTAGTAGGACCATCTATCACCTTAGCACCTACAGTCGTTGATTTGTCTCAGTTATCGGTTTGATGAGGTGGATCTAGCTGCCTAACATCTGTATCACACTGTCATCATGATATGACTGTGCATAGTCCAAGCCAATCAACGACAGGATCACTCGCAGGTATTAGCCATCCCTAGCAGACTGGCAACGCCAACAGGTCAACCTGACATGGATCCATACAATTGAAGGCAACCTTTAGCCACACAGCCTTGATCTCAGCTTTACCATGTGCCCATGATTGCTGTATTTGGTGACATCTAGTGGAGACAGATATGTTCATCACTGGGCACGCCACATGCTGACATCAATGCTAGTCATAGCACACAATGACGTCAACGCTGTTCGTTGCCAACTTCTGCAGTTGTTTCGCCGAACGCTCTGGATCTCTCTGCTGGACAACCTCCGTTATCCAGGATATCCACTAGTTTTGATAGTTTTAGGTGCCATTTAAGGATGTCTGTGTTTTCGAAGTACCAGCGAATCTAGCATGTGGGTTTTTATGATGTTGCGCTCTACAAATCGACTTTTACTCGCTTTACTTACTAACACACGATGATGATGATGAACATCTGCATCATCGGCCAAACAGCCCTTTTGGACGATCATGGATGGCTTCCTTGTTTGCAGAGTGCTAACACGTACATAGTGACACATGCAGACATTCATTACACTTCTCACTCACCCGGGCGTTTTGCTTTATTTGACTGTTTTGTTTGCCTGTCGGCAGCAAGAAGAGAGACAGAGAATTGTGGCAGAGAAACAGAAGCGGCAACAGGAACGAGCCAAGCTGGATGAGGAGACTAGATCACGAGAGGTAGGCTATCGTTATTGTCTTTCTTGCAGCGACCAATTTGTAATATTAAGTAACCATCGTTAGCTGGTGCTGTCCCGAGGTCAGGCTGGCTCTCCAGAAGGCCGGGTTTGTTAAATAAGCAGCTGTTGTTGCTGTCATGATGATTGTGCATGCACAAGTCAGAGAGTTACATCATCACCGTCATCATAATGTGACAATAATGATCACAATGTTAGTGATACATTAGTGAGAGTCGGTCTGGGTTCACTGAATGACTAGAACATTTATCAGCCGATGTTAGCTCTGCAACTAGGCCATCAGACTTGACTGGATCGTGTCTATGAGCTGCTGTCAGTGGGCATTGTAGCTCAGCCTGTCAGTTCCTGAGAGTTAACGTTTCATCAGTGTTTGTTGTTGAATGTCCTTTACAGGACCGTTTAGGGAAAAGTTAACACAGTTTATTAGTGAACCATACACAGTGTTAGCTGCATTCTGAGTTTTGCTGTTAAATATTTGACTTCAGTAGTTGAGTTTGATGCTTGTTGAGATCCACTGATGCAGTGATGAAAATAAGGTGATTCGCATCGCAAAATGCAACACATTTTCGGGTGTTTGCTAATCAGTTCAATAACTTGGCGCATTTGGGTGCGAATCATTTTGTACGTGGGAACGTCAGCGTCTGATTTTTAAGCATCCAATGAGGTACAGAGATTGCTGGCGTCGTCTGTGGACAGGTATGCCTATTTCCGGACAAAATACAGGTGACCAAGCAGCAGGCCGTGTGGCCCAAGGACAAAGAAACCAAAGCTTAAAGAGGAGGCGACTGGTGATGTGTCTCCGCAGTCTGCAGAGCACACTAACACTGCAGAAAGTGACTGACAATGAGTGACTGAATAGTCTATAGGCCTAACGTTATCTTGATGCTAACTAGGCCCTATGTTTATTTATATACATTAACAACCAAGTGGTAAACTTGTGCTGTGCTGCATATTCCATAATTATCCTTATAGTATTATAGTTTGACAGTTTAGCTCTGCTAAACTTGGAATTTAGGCTACCGGTATTTTGGCATTTTATGGTTTAAGTTCTGTTACTGAATTTGTTGCGGTCGTGAATATTGCTTGATAGTTCATAGAGATCGATTTGGCATTTTTTTGTTTTGCTAATCAATTTTGGTTGATTGCTACTCAATTTGAAACCTTGGAGCAAAAATGCTAATCACTTTGAAAAGTTTACATTGATCGCTGCGCTGATGGCATCAGGACTGATTGCATGTTGTCAACAAATAGCAGAGGATGGTCGACATCACTGGAAGCCAGAAGGGTTGAGGTATTGAAGTGTGTATACCCCCTTCACATGGGAAATGAAGTTTGGAAGTAGCATTTGTAGTTGTATTTTTGAAGATTTTGTCAAGTTTCCTTGGATGAGAGCGAAAATTGGATAAGCCAGGAGCTGGCGAAGCAGCAGAGGGCTGAACATTTCTCAACGTCCTTCAATCAATTCACACTCTGCAGCAGGAAAATATCTTGCCAAAACTAGTTTTGCCAGTCGCAGGTATAGACAATTAAAACCTCAAATGGGGGGTTTTTAATATTACAATGCATATTGTGTTGAGCTATAGTTGGCACGGGGTTTCTTGTGTATTTGAGATGAGTTTGTGATTCTGATGCAGGAGACAGATGCGAAGGCTCGCGAGCAGAGGGAGGCAGAACGTCTGAGGAAGATACGAGATATCAGGGAAGCTGAGAAGAAGGCTTCGTCTAAGGATGCAGCTTCAAGGAATGATCACTGGGTCTGCTGTAGTACACTCATTGGTTGGCTTGACTGGTAGTAAGGCATGCTGTTGCTAGGCAACTGCTTCTGCTTCATCTGCAGCGTTGTTAAGCCCGACTTTCATCGTGTTCTTCGTATTATATATCAACAATTTTTTCCTCTTTGAAATGACCTGTAATGCGTTGCGTGGAACGTTAAACCGTACTCAACTCAACTCAGCTTGAATATTCTTTTGGAAGACGCCATTTATTCTTTACTCTAATGACGTTTTAACTTTTATGTTGCCATGTCATGTCGTCATTATTGAGTGTTTGAAGACTGTAGTCTTGATCAGTTTCAGCAGGCAGGTAAATGCTGATTGCTGATACCTGTATGCCAGCTTGTCATGATTAATTATCCTATGCTTATTTCCAGTTGGAACTGGGAACAGAGAGGTCACAAGAGAAAGCCAGGACGACCAAGGAAGAACTGGGTAGATGTCATCAAACGAGACCTCAGACAGATGGACTTGACCTGGGAAGAAGCCGAGGAACTGGCGAATGACAAAGCAGAATGACGTTGACCTGTGGCCCAATGCAGCCATCTGGATGCGGGATGAACTAAGGTCTAAGGTCTAATTTCCAGTTGTAGTCAAGCCTTATGTCACTGAGATATGTAGTGATTGTGAGAGCGGTATTTGTTGCTGCTGATGCTTCTGTCTAGGATGCGGAGGATGCTCGTCGTGATGAAGCCGAGCGTGCTCAGCGTTCTGATCAGATGAGGAAAAACCGTGCAGCGGTCTGTCTCATTACCGAATTAATTTTATTTGCTCTCTGTTCATGATTCGTCTTTCATCTGTCGTTTGACACTGTTCTTTAGCTTGTTAATGGGATTCTGCTGTTTTTTTTTCACTTTAGTTTAAGTTAGATTCCAGTTGCATTCATCTTCATGTTTTCCTTGTGCGCCTGCTTCTGAGGGGTCATCAGACTATCTAATAGTCATGTATTGTGATGAAATGATCTGAAGTCGACAAAGGCACTTTTTATGAATTTAATTTAAATTTTATTAATTTTTTATTTATCTTATTGTTATTTTAAGAAATTACTTTACTTATTTTACTTTTTATTTTATTTTTTTACATTTTAGTAGCTATTATGTCCATAATTCTGATATCAAAGAGGGGTGGCTTGGGACCTTAAATTTAAGCAAATGGTCACCCTTTTAAACTTGCTTACAAAGTTAGTTGTATCCATGAGAATGTACAGTGCATTGTGTATTGTTTTTCAAACAGCTGTTTACTGTGTTATGTGCATGGCATAGTGTAGTTGCTGTGTGCTTAGGTTTTGTGCTTGTTATATCTTCTGCAAGTTATTTAGTGTTAATTAAGTTAATTAAAGTGCTTCTTGTTACAGATGCTGTAAACTCTTCTATTATTATCTACACTATAAAGTGAGTTGTTCAGTCTGTCAGTCTTCTTCTTGTGTGGCATGCACCACTAGGGGTGCGTAGCGCCAAACGCAGATCCCAGAGTGGACGATTCTGAGCCACAGTTATCGCCTCATCCAGGGAGAGGTTGTTAGACCTCAGGTCTTGCTGGATAGTCTTCATCCATGTAGTTCGAGGACGTCTTGGTGGTCTCCTCCAGTTTTCTGAAGGGGAAGCAGTTATGATACTCCTGGCATCTGTCTCGTCTGGCATTCTCACAATGTGGCCGAACAGAGAAAGACGCCGTGCTTGGACAATAGCCGACAGGCATGGTTGACCAGTTGTCCGTCTCACCTCGTCATTCCGCACGTGATGGTACCATTTGATTCCTAACAACTTTTGCAAACACCATTGGTTGACGGTGTCGATCTTGAGTACATCTCTCTTGGTGACTGCCCAGCACTCAGAGCCATACAGGAAGATAGGTAGAATGCAGGTGTTATACAACTTTAGCTTGGTTGGATGGTGATTCTTGACCTCCAGATCTGTTTGTCTAGATTTTGCATAGCCGCACGAGTGATGGCATCGCGACGTGAGATATCAGGTGAGCTTTGAGTTGATGAGTGGACAAGGGAGCCAAGGTAGACAAACTTTTCAACCACTGCCACCTCCTGGTCTAGAACTGTGATTGTTGATGGTACGTCCTCCCTGCTGCCCAAAGCTTGGACTTTAGTCTTCTGCCAATTCAGCTCGAGCCCAAGAGATGCAGCTTCTGATACCATTGTCTCAAGTGCAGGCACAAGAAGTTCAAGTAACTCGGCATGAAGAGCCACATCATCTGTCAGTGAACAGAGCAAACCTGCTGTGATGCAGACAAGACCTGAGCTACCCTTAGAGCTGCAGGCATAGATATGCACATCACTGCCCAACGGTAGACTAGACTATGAAGCTGACATATAATTTTTATTTCAGACGGAAGGCATTACAATCGCTCTGTTTTAGTACCAGTATATATACAAGCAAATATACACTCATATTTTAGTTTTTTAATAATACTTACATGGATCTAATTACTTCTTATCACTGATCATTTTTTATTAAATATTACAAGCCATTCCAGCTCTGCTGTGCTGCTATGGCTTATAGTGTAGGTCTACAGTCTATGCTATCGGTGCTGCACGCCCAGTAGTGTAGGCCTGCAGTCGACGACTAGCAGGTTTTAGAGGCAAATGAGTGAGCAATTTTTAAAGATAGTTTTATTAGAATTAACTTGTTCAGTTGTGTTTGCTGCATATGTGCAATGATGTGATAAGGATGTGATGAAACGTTGCCAAAAGAAGAATAGAAACGGATGGAAAAATAATTGTACATGTTAGAAAATTGTAATTAGGCAGGTGCACAGTGTGTCCATGACTGTGGTTATCAGGAGTCAGAGACATACATGATTATTGATGGTGTCAGACTAAAATTGTTCCAGTTCTCTCAGAAAAGTTATTTATCCACTGGACCAAGAGAAGACATGACTATTTATAAAGTGTGTTCCGAGTTGTGGGCAGTGAATTAGACTGGCAGCTGTGATGACGGTCAACTATGATGTCTGGTGCAGGAAGCAAAGGCGCTGGTGGCTGGGCGGAGCACCGGAACGCGTGAAGTTTTTGAACAGAAGCCAAATTCACAGTTTGACGAGCCGAGCAGAGAACCAGCTCCTGCCAGGTATGTTCATGCACAACTGTATGGACATTCAGTCTTGTAGGTCGATCTGCTTCACCGTTTTGACGCAGTCGCCTTTGTGTATGTTAGCGTATTATAGCTACATTATAATGAAATTTATAACAGATTGATCCTAGAGACGTTGCTGTGATTTTTGTATATATATATACATCACTGCAGTAGACTTACATTGTTCTGTCTCCAAGGAAATCATTGTTATGACATGCTGCTTGATGCATCACTTATACCGATGTCATCATTGTAGTACGATGCAAATGTACGAATTTCTGAATTAAAACAGATGAAGTAATGAGAGAATGTTTGAAATGTATGCAGCATCAGTGTTTCATCGCTATTAAAAATTTTAATTGTTGATTAAAAAATTAATGCATTACTGTACTACATTAATCTTTGATATGTGGCCATGAAAGTGACACTTTGATATGGCCTCTGAAGGTGTCTCTGTATACGGTGGGTGACTGATGATTGATTGTGATCAATGTGGAAAGTGATTTAGAAATTGTTTCTGCTCTGTGTGTGTTACAGAAAGGTGAAACAGCCAGCATTCCTCGAGGCATCAAACCAGCCAGCTCCACGGACAGAGCCAATACAGTTACCGACGGAGACAGAGTCATCGGCTGCAGCACCGGCCAGTCCACCTGCATCTCCGCCTGCTGCTGCCGGCAGGAGGAGTCCTCCTGCTCCCGCTGCTATGTCTGCTCCTGCTGCGGCTGCTGTGGCAGCGGAAGAGGCTGATGAAGAGTTGTATGATGATGCCACGGTGCCGTCAAGGCAACAGCACCTGCCGCCCGCAGCAGCGATGCTGGGCCGGCCGTTGCCACGACGACCACCGTCTGATGACGAGCAGGAGGAAGAGTATCAGAACTGGGATGGTGAGTGAGCTGTTTCACACATTTCACGTGTAATATCGCAGTGACATTATGTCATGATGATGAATTAACCTGGTTGGCCATTAAGAGTGGCAGACTGAGATTGTTTTGATTTGCATAACGTAAGGATGGCTGTTATCGGATCAGACGTTGAGTGTGATTGTATCTTTCACATAGCAATAAGTTTTCTGAACTACAGTTGTAAACCAAAGCTTAATGTGAATGCTAAAATCCGGTTTAAACCATCGCTGCGATTTACCTAGCTTGAACAGAGGGATAGAGATTCTTCTTGCTACGTACTGTTTTTCATTATTCCCCGCAATTTTGTCGCAACATGGTGTCAGGGTAGGGTGCAGTCTCAGAGCCCCAAAATTTTACACCCTCGTCTTCACAGAGAAACCGTTTACCTTAAAGCTAACCAATCTGTGAGTGTGGTCTTCGGTGGCTAGATGACTCAGTCACTTAACAGAGCGGGCGGCTGGGCCTGTTGATGGGCATATATGCATTAGTGAGCACCTTTCTAGTTCTTAATTTTTTCCTTTTATTTTTTTATTACTGGTTAAAGTGTGGTAAGCCAAGCTGGCTACTCAGCAGTTTTCTAGCACACATCACACGTTTTAGTGTATCATATCTTATCAAGTGAAAGGAACAACTACCAAAGGCAGTGAATGGCCTAATTCAAAATGAAATTCTTTAGAAAAACAACCTTTTATTGATTATAGTTGACGTTTCCGCTTCGACTAGAGCCTTCGTTGGAACGGTCTGTCTAATCTGTCACACATATACGACATCCTTTTCGCCCTACAACTGAGCGGCGAACAGCAATTAGACAGACCGTTCCGACGAAGGCTCCAGTCGAAGCCGAAACGTCGACTATAATCAATAAGGTTGTTTTTCTAAAGAATTTCATTTTGAATTAGTTTATCGTTCAACCTATGAGTATATTTCAAAACAGTGAATTTGGCTGTCCTGTCGCCCGTATAACCTATACTGTGTTGGTGGAGACGTTAAACCAGGCCTAATCAATCAATCAATCAGTGAAGAGCCGTTACAATGGCATATTTGGGATGGCAATTACTGTGCCCAGAGATGAAACTGAAACATCAGCCAGAGATATAATAACCCCAATAACTTCATTGTTAGGTTTATATATTTTGGTTTTTTTGTATATTGTTTTTTCATGTTTGTTTATGTGCAGGATAACTAGCTTGTGTATTCTATATTCTATACCACTGTCTTTACCTGTGAATGGTTATTAGCCGCTGCCGTTGTTTACTCATAAATATTTTCACACGTTAGTATTTCTTTGTGTGACTAATTACCACAGAACTGTTTACCGGTATGATTGTACATCTGTGTTTTCAGAAGATGAGCCAGTTTCTTCGCCATCAGCACAAGGTTACAGTTCTTCCTTGTCATAATCCACATGATTCTTAGCATTCAGTTCATGCCTGCATTTGACTAAATCTTGTTTCTACGTGTGTTTTTTCTGTTTTTTTCTCTCCCTGTAGCTGGCTTACTTTGTCTACTTGTGTGTATTTCAGTAATTAAGGTGATGGAAAGAGATGCAATAATAATATTTATTATTAATAAGAACAATAACATTTATTATTTATAATATTTATAATTGTTTATTATTATGATTGACTGCTTATGTGTATTGATTAGCTAATTAGTTACTAAAACGTTCAACTGTGAAGTATGTTAATGACAAGATAAGGTTGTGTCTGATGTTGCTGAAATGGTTTGTAAAAATTTCCATTTATCACATGGAAAACACTTGCCACTAAAAGGTGAGTGTTTAATTTCTGGTTGTCTGTGCTTATGAGATTCAAGGGACAACTGAGTGGTTTGATGTCATGGATAACATGAAAGTTTTTTCTGCAGATGCACAGTTTGGAAAAATTAAGAAGGAAATTGCAGGAACTTCCCAGGACATGTGACTGGTTGAGATTGTCCTGAAATATTGCATTAAAATGTTGACGATCAGAGAAACATGCTCTTAGGCCGGGCACGTTAAATATGCTGGTACAACGTCTCAAAAATTTCTTCTTCCCCCATAACACACCTCCTCTGTCTCTCTCATGACGCACGAGTAGACCCCAAAGCCGCCATCGTAAGCCACCATAAGCCACCATGGAACATGCTAAGCCGCAAGCTGCCACAAAATTCGTAAGCCACGACGGCAAAAATGTAAACCCATAACCTCCTATTATTTCCATCAGTTGTCCATTGCAGCGTCCTGTGCCAGCGCGGTAAAGCGGTCATTTGTAATTTTTGACACCCAGGCACTCTGATGCTCAGTCTGACGCTCAGCCCTGAACGCCAGAGTGCTTAGATGTCAAAAATTACAAATGACGGCTTAAACCATCTGGCACAGGATGCTTTATAGCTGTATGGCAACAGTGAACATCAAAGGTTTAGTAATGAGATAAATCGATGTGCATGTGCTAATTTGCTGCGGTTAATTTTCTTGTTTTGTATCCATAAGCCTTGGCTAGTCGCCATCAGCCACCATAAGCCATCAGTAGTCGTACCTAAAACCATGGCTTAAGCCGGCTAGACAGCCATAAAGATTGTAAGCCAGCAATTTGAGACTCTAAGCCGTGGCTTTGGGTTCTTGCAACAGTGATGTGATGTTATTTCGAGGCTAGAGGTAGTGCAACACACTCAAGGATAGGTCCGCAGATGACCATGCGCTAGCTGTACTGATGCATTGCTGTATGTGGCTTGGTACGTACTTAGAGTCGGGGCTAATTAGTCTATGAAATGGATTGGTCATGTTGCAGCTCCAGTGATGTACGCATCTGTTGTGGCTACTGAGACGGAGCCTGCTGCGGCAGCTGGTGATTATGATGATGTTAAGCACGATGATGATGATGATGACGATGGTGAACTGTATGAAGATGCAGCAGATGCTCGTACCTACCGGCAGGGTGTGTCGGCGAGGGCACTGTACGACTACCAGGCTGGTCAGTCTGTCTGTCTTCTCCTGATTCATGTTTGATTTCGTTAGTTGTCTGCTTCGATTATCAATTAAATTTATTAATGTACCAAGCCAATCTGCAAGTTTATCAAGGACTTGTTAAGTTACTTGGTGTTACTATTGATGACACTTTGAAATGGAAAGCCCATGTTAACTCTATCTGTGCTAAGGCTTCCAGTCGTTTACATTTCTTAAAAATTCTAAAGCGTAGTTACTTTTCGA
>Ga0056114_1000247_pt1 | contig 16500 bp, 10 predicted proteins | sample WorMetHERISLAND1_FD_77005 | JGI IMG/M metagenome (GOLD analysis project Ga0056114, IMG submission 77005) | Marine gutless worms symbiont microbial communities from Max Planck institute for Marine Microbiology, Germany - Olavius loisae HERON... ...
CTCCTTCAGTACTTTGATACTGTTGGTTGGGTCTTTTGACCTGTAAAAACCGTCTCCCATATAACCTATACTGTGTTGGAGGGGACGTAAAACACTGCTCAATCAATCAATCAATCAATTGCGTGCTTAAAATGCCGTTAAACCCTAACCATCCATCCATCCATCTGGTTTAAAGGTATTTTGCACCAGTCAAGAGATTGGCTGGGAAGATCGTCTCCAAAATCACCTATAATGTATCAAGCAGGATTAAAAACCTATGCTCAACTTTAGAATACTTAGCACACCTGTAATAACAGGAAATTTTACTGCTGTATGGTACGCAAATATGCCAAACCAGTTTGTGCAAAGTTATGGGACAGCAGGCGTCTGGCGTGGGTTACTGTAATCGGGGGCATCGATCTGTGGTGTAGATTGGGGGCCCAAACTTTTTTCGACCCTCCTTTTCTCCTTTGTTTTGCCTTCCCTCCCTCCCCTTAAAAGTAGGGCCCCTTAAATACAGCCAGGAGTCAGGGGAGTGCTGTGAGCTTCCCGAATGGGGTCTGGGGCGGAGCCCCAGTCGAAATCGAATTTTGTACATTTTTACCCCCAAAATCTGACCTGTAGTGGCAACGATTCTAATGACTTTCCTGATAATCAACTGGCCAAATTTAGAGCAGTTTAAACAATAAAGGCATTTCATGATTTTTATGACATCGACATGGATGTACATTTTGCAGCTTAATTATTGGAGGGGCCCGATTGATGCATGGCCCCTTTAGCAAAATATTGGGGGCCCAGGATCGACGCCCTGTCACTGTTGAAGTAGTGTGGGTCACTCATTGTGTCAGGAGTTCTGCCATACGACGTGGCTTTGTGTTGTATTAGGTAATATGTACAACAAACCAGACAACTGTATTAATAATAAATCGGTAAACGATTTAATAACTTGATATAATACGTTACGTTACCCAGTACCCACCGTTGTTTATTTTATTTAGCTTCATATATTAATGTTTGATGCACTTTATTGTTGTCATTTTCAAAGACTGAATACTATTAGAAGAGTCGTTTTAGCAAGCTTTGCTTCGTATTCTAGTCTGCAGATAGTCAGTATCTGAGCTGTGGCTGGTTTTCTAAACGTTAATTTGTTCTTGTGCTTCATGTGAATGTTAAATTATGACTATTCCGTTCGGTTATTGATTTTATATTTCTGTATCGATCTGTGTCCATACTACAACGTGTCGAGTTTTAATGTCAAGCTACTGTCTGTTTCTGATAACTCGCCGGGATGCAATTTACGCATTTGCTGTCAGCTTTTTGTAGTATCTACTGATAATCATGTGTTGACGAAACTTTAACGACACGCGTGGTTTTAATCGTTTTTTACAGAAACTTTTACATGTTAGTGCATACAGCCGTTACAGCGTTGCTGTTTTATTGATCATTCATGTAACAGATAAGTTAATTAACAAGAAAAATAAATAGCCACAGTTGAATAATAAGACACATGCAGTTCTTCGTGCGTTGTCGGATAAATATGTGGCAGAAAATAACAGAAAACAAACGAACAAAAGAAGCACTGATGTGACGTCATGCGATAGTTTAGGCTTTGGAACGGACAGGATCGTCCTCATACGCGGTGACCGTGTAGCTGCAACGTCCACAACGTACACAGCCAGTGCAGTTACCGTTAATACTTGTGTAATTAAATAATGAAAATATCACAGGGAGATGCCATTTTAATTAAAAAATCTCTATCTGTCAAAGGGGTGTGGTGCACGGAGGCTGTTGGGTGAATTTCCGGAGAAGGGTTGGAAAATTTGAAGTATCGACACTCAGTTCAAGAAAAATCCGAAGGACGGGTACAACTGATCAGCAACCAGGCCGCGGCAGACTGTAATGTCGTGTTAGTAACGTCGACGAGCTGAAGCAGCGCCTGGTTGAAGTATGGGATGATCTGCAGCAGACTGTCATTGACTCGGCTGTCAGCCAGTGGAGACAGCGACTGAGGGAGTGCGCTTCTGTGGCATCCACACGACACGAAGCCGTATCTTAGCAATGAAACACTTGTTTAAATGAACTCATTTTCGAATGACAAGAAAAGGTTCAAAGAACACGGAGTCTGTCCAATGCTATATCTAACGCTCTTCAAGATATTTCCATCCAAATATATCTGGATCATGAATGACAATGACATTTAGGTTCACTTGAAGTCATAACTGAGCGTGTATCTACAGCCGTTTACGAGATAATCGGCCCCAGGCATACTGATGTCATAACCGCGACTTTTCTGTGACATGACTGACGTCACAAGTCACGTGACCATCAGATACCCATTGCAATTTCCTATAGGCCTAGGTGCTCGAGACAGCGGGCCACAAACATATTGGGATCACGACCTTGACCTTTCAAGGTCATGTGACGTTATCGATAACGTGACCATTCGATTCGCCACATGCCATTTCCTGTTGGTGTCCCATTGGAGCTGAGCCTCTATATCTCCAACCATTTTGATATGTCTGCATCCAGATTATCTATATACCTGTCAGCGAAGCGGAATCGCGAACGACGGTTGTTTGTACAGACGAGGAACAGAGCAACGATCATCGTGAACAGTAGCATCGTCACCACCACGTTCCAGATGACCAGTCCAACCACCGTGTGATAGCGACCGTGAGACTCATCCTCCGCGTGAGCGGCAGACACCGGCTCACCGCCCTCGTCTGAAAACCAACACCAACCACACAGCTATAAAAATTAAAAAGTATTAAAACGTAAGCTAAATTTTAACTAAAATGTTTATACCTAAACTTTTAGACAGGCCTAATTAATCTGCAGCAAAAATACGTACGCCTGCATAAAAATGAATAACAATCATCAACAGTCTACCCATGATGTACAGATATACACGATGACATGGGTGCTTTGCTTTCTACGACAGTCAAACAAGCACTTTGTTCAGAAATACTGAAGGTGAAATGAATATTGCGTATAAGTAAATAGTTTTGGTACGTTTTTAGACTTAGTACGGTCGCGCTTATGCTACAGTGTTGCGTCTGTCCGTCGCTGTCATCGTCTGTAACGTTATACCGAATATTGTTACTAAACGGTGCGTGCGTCCTACAGCAAAAGTTACTGTTGTCAGCCTATATAGGAAGTCGCATATACGAAATCGATTAACAGGCACGTCGATTTTATAGTGCAAGTCCAAAAATTCGGGGGTTGTCCCCTAAAAATTGGGGGCCAAAAACACACAAAATTAGGTGCGATTTTACACAACTTCCAACTCTCCCTACCAAAATGAATGACCTTGACCTTTGTTTAGTAGTCGTTTAAGGTCATCTCAACCATTGCATGTTCGCCATTGAATATCTCGGAAAAGGACCATCAATAGGAAATAGTATATGGGGTATCAAATGGTCACGTGTCCGATAACGTCACGTGACCCGAAAGGTCAAACTCGTGACCTCAATACGCTTAGAGCGCAATATCTCGAAAACAGTTGGAGATGTTATTTAGCAACAATCGCTAATTGCTAGATAGCTGCTGTGAGGCAGTACCGTCGGCTATCCTACCGATAGCTTGGCTTCTTGTTTCATTCTAGGCACGCTTTTTCGTTTTAACGTTTATTTTTTCAACGTTTATTATAACAAGAAAGCTGTGCTATCGCAAAGATGACCGCGCGATGCGTGTTATATAATATTGGTGCCCTGTGAAAACCCTACCATAGAATCTTAACATGAAGTGGATAGCAATAGCATGACCCTTTGCGGAGATACGGCCATTTTTAATATTTTCCAAGATGGCGTCTTAGATTTGATATAACCCGAAATAGCGCCATTCGATCCCCGACCCTGAAAACCCTACCCTAGAACAAAACATGAAGTGTGTCGGATCACTCGTTGCGGAGATATGGCCATTCGCGAACAGTATCATGGGGGCATATGGGACCCCCATTTTGGGGAAGGGGAGGTCGTAGAGGGTCGGCGATGGTACCATTCGAAAGAGCGATTTTGGTTTCCTATAAGTTCTCTATTGTGACGGTTGCGCTATCTGTAACCATTCGGCCGCAATTTGCGATCGAATGTCTCCAACGCTCAAATCAATAGGGGTGGGTCATTTTGGGCCCAAATTTCCGGTTGCTCCCCTTGGAGTAGATCCATGATGTTAGTGTCTGTAGACAGCGAACGCCCCACGATAACTAACCGTGGAATTATTTTCGAAGAATTCATTCCAACCTATGTGATCACAATCCACCAACGTCACAGACAGACTGAGGGACAGACGACATGCGATCGCAAGACCGCGCTTTGCACTGTAGTGCATCGCGCGGTAAAAACGTTAGCACAAATATTCAACCAGAAACCATTTCGATTGACATAGGCCGCAGTACTCGAGTGTTTCACACGTGCGCAGTTAGAGAAATCAGATAACAGTTTTGCACTGTGTAACTGTGTTATGGGGCCTAGCTATGGGCCTCCAATGAGAGATATGAATTTGACGTTGTCACGTTTTAATCATTTTAATTTTTCCACGTTTTTACGTTTTTGTAATGTTTAAAATTTTTTGTCAACTTTTTTACATCTCTGAGTATATGTTGCTGCTGGTGCTTAATTATAGCTGGCAAGTATGACTGAATGCGGCTTTTTGGTCACATCGCTCAAGCCGACGGGACCATCCGTGAGGTTTTTGAGCAGCCAGTCTTCCAGCGGACTGGTGATGCTTCAGAGGCTGAGCGGCTGCCATATAAGTACCTGGCTTCGTGTGTAGCCTACTGTACACTCCACTTGATCACCAACCTGACCACCTTGTGTCGACTCATCGTGTCACATCTTAACCGATTCAAAGGTGTCGACTCACCTTTCACTCTAGACTTAAAACTAATCTCTTTCACAAATCCTTTCCTCCATAGTCACCCTTCCGGACTGCCTTCACGGATCTAACCTGTACTGGGTAATTGGCTTTCTTTGTTTTAGTTTCTGGCTACGTGTGCTAGATTAAGATGAATACTCAGCTTTCGAGTCCACGTTAACCTCCTATCGTATCGTATCGTGGAAACGTGCGTGTACGCAGACAAATCTAAACGTTATGTTGTATAGAGACGGCTAAACTTCTCTTAACTAAACCTTTTAGTCCGCTCTGCTGTACTACCACGATGTGTTAGTTCAGAACGGCGCCACGCTGACTGAGTAAATTAGTGCTTGACATTTTAATCAATTTCAGGCAACACGGCCTATAAAAAATAATAGAACTACACATACAAGACAGACAGTAATAATTATCAAGAAACAGTTAAACACAATCCACAGTCCACACGGCAAAAGACAAAACGCAAAGAAAACGTTCATAGCCGAACCAGTAAAACCTGTAATAGCAGCTAATGAAAATAAAACACATTTTGTATTCACTCACGGCGATGAATGCGTCATTCAACGCTGACAAAAAAACCAAATATCCCTTACGAGGCTTACGGTACTTCAAACAAGAGCTCACTTCACATGGTAATGTAATTTTACGAACTACACCATGGTCCATAAAAACGCGGTAGTACGTCAATAAATTAATTTGGCAAATCTTAACCGATTTCGCTAATTTTTGCTCCAAGTTCATCAGAAATGTATTTGCAATAAAATTCAGTCATCACTTAACACTTATGTGTAACTTTAATATCGTCTTTGAAATAGCGCCATAAACCTTTACTGTTTGACGTTTGTGAATTAAAATTATAGCTGACAAGATTCAGATGAACTCTGATCAAAAACTTGCTGGAACTGGAAATAAAGAATTAATTATGGGGCCAAGCAATTAGTTAATGAGTTTCCGAACAAAAACTGGAGTTGATGCTGCTTGGAAGATTTCCTGCGCAGACTATGATGAGCACCTGACTCAACTGAACGCACACCCGTGACCCAACTAGGTATACAGCAGGCCATCGCACGATCCGCACTGCCGAAATAGTGAACGACGTCCAGGGGCAGAGCCAGGATAATAGAGCTCATCATCAAATATTCACAGAACCTGCCTGTAGTGTACTAACTTGCACAACTATCATGCACACGAATTACGATTTGTTTCTGCATGTCTTAAGAAAATACGACAATAACTAACCAACCGCTGTTTTCTGATTTTCCGAGGTACAGTAGTGTGCTTGGTGGCATATCAATGATGTGTTGAATTGTTATTGCGATGTGCACAGCTAAACTTTGGTGAACGACGTGGCACTGAAATTAAAATTTGCTTAAGTTATTGACATATTTAAGTTTACTGACACGTTTTTATGGACCACGGTGAACATATAATGCATGCATCGAGCGTTAGCGTACTTGCCTGATGGTCTGACCATGTCATCTTTGTGCTTTTTGATCAACTCTTCCAGCATAGAGTGATCCGAGACTGAACCGTTGTCGAACAGCCACGCCGGCCAGGGGAACAAGTTCCTGTCGCCCTTCGTCTGCACTGACTCGTCAATACTCGTGTCGTTCTTGGCATGGCGACTAGCATTCGTACATGGAGTCCGTTCTTCCGTGACAGCTGGTCCAGTAGTCGTTCCGTTGTAGTACGTCTGATTGACGTCCGCTTCAGTACTCGTCTTTTCCAGAGTCGCATCTGTAAACCAAACCCCAACGTGGCGAGAGTCGGGAGTCGAGGGGGAAGGAATCGTTTTTAGCCGACCGTACCAACGGTCGCGCTTATGCTGCAATGTTGCGTCTGTCTGCCGTCTGCCGTTGTCTGTAATCGTTTGTATTGTGGCTAAACGGTGCATTCTAGAGCAAAAGTTACTATTGACAGCCTATAAGAAGTAGTATATATGAGAAATCGACCGATTGGTACCAAAATGAAGGCTTGGTTGTAAAGGACCACCAATAGGAAATGGCCTATGGGGGATCAAATGATCACGTGATTCATGACGTCACGTGACCCTGAAAGGTCAAACTCGTGACCTCAATACCCTTAGATACTCGAGCATACTCGCATATCTCGAAAACAGCTAGAGATGTTGTTTAGCAACGATCGCTAATTACTAAATACTACATAGTGGGCCATAAAAAAGTGCCCCTAAACTTTTTTCAATAACTTTGGCAATTATAAACCGATTTCGATAAGGTTTGCACTGTATTAACCAGAAAGGAGCTGGGCACCTCAGAATATAACAAGAAGCCAAGCTGTCGCTAGGATAGCCGACCGTACTGCCAAAAATTGTAGGGGTCACGTGACCTAGGCCACGCCCACTTTCAGGGAAATTATTTCTGCGTCCACTAGGCATTCCCGATACAAAAGCAGCAAACCAAATTTGAAGTCTCTAGCTCACCTACTTTTCGATATATTGCGCTCTAAGCGTAATGGGGTAACGAGTTTGACCTTTTAAGGTCACGTGACGTCATCGGTCACGTGACCATTCGATAGCCCATATGTCATTTCCTATTGGTAGTCCTTTGGAAGTTGGAACCAAACCTCTATCTCTAACGGTTTCAGAGATATTCAACGTCAAATGTAACACAACGGTTGACGTGACCTTGATACGACCTCTAAACAAAGGTCAAGGTCATTCATTTTGGTACCAATCGATTTCTCATATATGACTTCTTATAGGCTCTCAATAGTAACTTTTGCTCTAGGACGCACCGTTTAGCCACAATACATAACGTCACAGACAGACAGACAGACAGACGACAGACAGACGACAGACAGATGCAACACTGTACCAATAGCGCGACCGTTAGTACGGTCGGCTAAAAAATGTCTCATTTCACAACACGTCGTGTGTAAGTATCATACGGTGCAAAATCAGAAAACAATGCTTTTTCACACGAACACTGAAGTGTTTGCATATAACAGCATCAAAAACCGCCATGAAATCCTAACGAAAAGTTTATAATTATGCCTACAGGCTATGTTCAAAGTGTCCACCTTCAGCGTCTACACAAGCTAACAGACGACGTCGCCATTGACCAATGGCGTCATCCACAATGCGCTGTTCCAGTTCACACCACACGGTGATAAGACGCTGTCGCAGCTCGTCAATGTCATGCACTCTGGTCTGGTACACACGCTCCTGTATCACTGACCAGATGACATAGACAACCGGGTTCAGGTCTGGTGAGTTAGGTGAACATAGCCTGTAGGCGTATAAACTTTTCGTTAGGATTCCATGGCGGTTTTTGATGCTGTTATATGCAAACACTTCAGTGTTCGCGTGAAAAGCATTGTTTGGCCTTTCTGATTTTGCGCGGTATGATGCTTACACACGCGTTGTGAAATGATACATTTTATACTTTGAGGCGCCCAGCTCCTTTCTGGTTAGTACAGTGCAAACCTTATCGAAATCGGTTTATAATAATTGCCAAAGTTATTGACAAAAGTTTAGGGGCACGTTTTTTATGGCCCACTGTGTAGTAAATAGTCTGCTGTGTGTGAGGCAGTCGTAGCGACAGCTTGGCTTCTTGTTTACATGGTGACTTAATTTGTAGTTGTACATATACACAGCCCGAATATACAGCCTATGTCGACGGTTTATGCATTATGGTATTCACTGCATTGCTCCAGGATGTACGAATTACTTTTATAAGGAAGACAGTGAACGTTAGTTTTCACCGTTTGCCGTCAGATAAGTTCCTGATGTCCGACAGAAGCAGCAACTTGGCTTGCGCTGTCGTCGACGCTAATGCATACGGGCGTTATGGGAGAAGACAGTATATCACTGTGCTCTCCGGCTGACGGCATGACTTCTGCCTGATAACAGTCATTAGTAGTACATAGCCATCAACATTAATTTGTCTTACTGTATGCTGGAAGCCCGGTGCGAACGTATTTCTTATCCATTCACCCCAGTGCGGTAAGTTATATGCTGCGGACAGATATCATGGTAGTCGTATTCCATGAAACTTAATTCTTCACTTAACTGAACACAAATCATTACCACGACACGCACACCGTGTCACTATGTTATTTCACCTACAAGTAGCAAAACTTGCCTGATGCGCTGACCATCTCCTCCGGAAGAGACTGCTCCGCAAAGGAGTCGTTGTCTGACAGCCAGGACGGCGGCAGCAGTGAACTGTCGTTGGATGTCATCTGTCCGGCTGAGTGACTGCTGATGACTGGATCTCCCAGCATCATCCGCGTGTTGACGTCGTTGTGCGTCCAGCCGCCGTCGCCTGTCACGGAATCATTCACGGGGTCCCGCGTCTCACTGTTTAGCTGCAACGTCGTCAGTGTCGTGGTACGCGTATCCAGCAAATCAAGTAGTTCCCAGCGAGACATCTGAACAATAACAAAGTGAAATACAATTTGACGACGATGAATAAATAAAATTTCACTGATAGAAAGCTTACAAAATTTCCAGCATGATGCAATTAATATTTGCCGCATACATTTAAAGTGTTACCACTTTACCTTGCAAAATGGCAAAAAATAACAAAGTGAATGTACTTTGAAAATTAAATTAATAAGCACGTAGGCCTATATAGAATAGTTAACTGCATAACAGTAGAATGAAATATATCTTGCTGCAAATTTAGTAAGCTTTCTAACAATGGAATTTCTATAAATTGGTCCATAGGCCTAACTGACGACTTCCAACCTGCAATATAACAGCTTACTTTTTTGGCCCACTCTGTAGACTTTCTGTGAGTAGTACAGCATTATTTGCAGTATAGGATTAATCTGTTCAGGTATAGCAATGACGACAATTCGACAAAGTAGCCATGCATAAATACAAATACGTTACACTGTGCCTTGATTCGCATTGTAAATGTAGTTCAGATGCTGACACAGAACAGTATGAAACAAAGAACGTAGCCTATACTGATTCACGTACGTGGAGATGTGCTAGTTCGTCTTCGTTATTCAACAACTCGTTGATTGATTCTCTGCAGTCTACAATACAACACGCGTTCATTGAACCAAGCAGTGGAATCAGCTGGATCTAGTTCTGTGTCAGTGACAGACCTGTCAGAGGATCCACTACTAAACAAAGACTTAAGATACCTCGTTGTGCTTTAACTCAGTTTCAGAAATCCTTTGCTGCAAGAACTATTACTGAATGGAACTCATTACCAGATTCCATCACCTCGTTGGCTTCGGTATCATCCTTCAGAAGCCATATGTGTGCTACATCATGCTCGTAGGCGTGCACACTCCATTGCCGAAATATCCGTCAGGAGATTGGCAATTATTATCCAGATCCAGATCCAGCAGTAACAGGATAGGCCGAGGTTCTTGGGTTGAATGAAGGTCGAGGGTCGGCCATTAAATTTACTGACTGGTTATGTTGGCTACCGGTGCATGTTAGCTATCGGTCGACTGATTGGAGCGTGGATGGACATCGCGGATAAAATAAGTTTAGGCCCGGGCCAGCTGCAGGAGCTGTGTGGTCGCCCAGGAACATTTCCATGGCAATGTCGTATTGCTATGCTAAATTTGGTAGCGATGCTGCAACTTCACCCCTTCTTGATCGAATTTTAGATTAAAACTCTACCCCCTCGATGCTCGATGGGTCCCCTGCTCAGGGGACGGGGGACTGGAAGGTGCCCAAAATTTGATAGCCTATCACTTCTAGTGAGTTAAGATTCCTACCAACAATCCAAGTTCCATATACATCGATGTAGAACTATGACTATTCATTAGATGACACAAAAGTGGTATCTGGCTCCTATTCGTGTTTTCTGACTCCTCATTTTACGCTTGTGAAGTAGTATACCACGTATATATTGTCTGACTATCGCATAAACACAACAGACAGTTCGCACGAGCGACACAGATATCAGACCAAACAACATTTTATTAGTTGTAGGCCTATCACAAATGTACGCAAATAGGCCTACAAAATAATAAATTGTCAACAAACGCTCGATGGTACCTCATTCCATTAATAACTGACGGTAAATACCGTGGTCAGTACATGGGTAGAGTGGCAGCGTGTACGGAAGCATCAGATCAAGGAAGCGTCGAGCCTGCGGGGGCCAGACGCCGTGTTCTGATGCATTGTCATGACCAGAGTGTAGACAGAGGTCTGACACAGACACCTTACCGTCCTCATCGAATTCACACCGCATCGTGTCTGGTTCACCGACTGAAACTCCCAGCATCGAACCTTCTGTTATGAACAACTGCTCTCGCAGCCGCACCTAAATAACCAATATACTAGTAGGCTATGTATAGGCTACGGAAAATAGGCATAGACAGCGTGCGAGTTGAGTTACGAGGGTTATTACTTAGTTCGTCTAAATCTAATCTTCGTCCGCTTTATTTGCTCGCAGTTATCTGTATAATCTTTGTATATAACGCAACCCGAAAGTCACCCCAGCGGCCTTCATACGCGCACTGCTGATGTCTCGCGTCAGCTAGGCTTTCTTGCCGTAGACATGCAGACACTGGCTGTATCTCGGGACCGGTGCATGCCCATTAACAACAACAACAATAAATGTTGTGATGACCTTGACTGAGTCATGGGTCGGGTCGACCCGCGGGTCGGGTCAGAAAAAATGGAACCCTGGACAACTCTGCCTTGAGTACTTGAGTATCGGTAACCGATAAAGACCATTTCATTAAAGACGGAAAAAGTCTACAGTAATATCACGATAGCTTCTGGACACACAACAGAAACAGATAAAGCATGCCTAGAAAATATATATGAAATATAGATATATAGGTTTATTCGCCTCGAAGGCAGAGACAAAGAAAAGAAACAGGGCCCCTAGAACAGATAGACAGAGGACAGAATTTACAATCTAACAGAGACATTCAGCTAACATCAACGTCAATGATTAAAACAAAAACATCGAAAACAGCCTTCCGAATTCCGAAACAAGACAACTTCATAAAGTCAATAGCATATATACAGACACCATCCTTGAACTCCTTCGACAATGAGTATGGTATACGTCGGAAAATTCTGCTGTAAAAGTCTACACAAATCAAATCACGTATGCACAGTAAGTAGAGTGGGCTGTTACCACTTCAAGTCTACCAGTCGCTTGCGGTGTGTCCAGTTCAGTTTGTTGCAGCATGGTGTAGTAGTGGCGACGACTGGTAGCATTCCACACGTGGACAGACACGTTGCTGGTGTCGTAGAAGCGCGAAACTACAGCTTCGACTGTAAACGGCGCAGAGTATACGCGCCTCAAATCAACCACGTGACACCACGGAACGTATCCAAGCAACATCCCGTGCGCTGCATATAGACAAACAAGAAGCCAAGCTGTCGCTAGGATAGCCCGCTGTACTGCCTCACATCATAGTTTTATATCAATTAGCGATTGTTGCTAAATAACATCTCCAGCTGTTTTCGAGATAATTAGGTCCTAAACGTATTGGGGGTAGTGACCTTGACCTTTCAGGGTCACATGACGTCATCGGTCACAATAATATGACCATTCGATTCCCAATAGGCGATTTCCTATTTGTTTCTTCAGACAGTTTTTCGATCGGTAAAACGCACCGTTTAGACCAGATGGTTTATTTTGTAGCCTATGACAGCCATTAATCAGCTGGATTAATTTACATAGGCCTACAAATGATACAATACAAATACAAGAACTATAGGCCTAAACCTACAGTCTTAACAAACTACTAAATAAAGGCCTAGACATAATGGTCTAAACAGTAAGGTATGACAAAATTTAAATTTAACAGTCCGTGATTTTAAATGTTGGAATGTTCTTGCACGGCGCAGTCTGCCGGTGACGGATACGTCACGCTTGTCAGGCAGCAGATAATGACGTATCTGACAGCACACTGCGCTTGAAGAAAGCGCTTGCTCAGTTGTTCGCGGCTTTCGCGCCGTGACACCAACGTGTCGAGTCCAGCTCGAATCGGCGACGTAGTGTAGTCGCCTTCTTCATATATGATCCCAGTGCTCTGCGCTGCAGCGACTCCAGTGCCTTCGTCAACGCGACAGTGAAACTTGAGTGCCAGACCGGGCAGGCGTACTCCAGCGCCGGACAAATTACTGTGGTGAAGAAGCACCGCAGATCGTCTCGCCCAGCGCCCGACCGTTTCAGCTGTTTAAGGTAGTGTAGTCGCTTGGCTGCCTTCAATGTGATGGTGTTGAAATGTTGTGACCACTTCAGGTTACTCACGAGGTGCATTCGCAGCAGTTTGAAAGCTGTGACGCGTCGCCGCACTGCCGCTCAGACTGACGGACGGCGGCGGGTCCTTGAGAACTGGGCCGATCAGCAGCTCTTTTGTCTTCCGGCCGTTCACTATCATGCCGGTGTCAGTCGCTTGCTGAACGAGCTCGTCGACGAATGATTGCTGTATGCTGCTGACTGCCGACCTGCCCAGAACCTCTGTCATCGTCGTGTCGACGTATTTGAGCGTCAGACAGCCCGGTCGCAGCGCGTCGATCAAAATCACGAACGTCATTGGGGCCAAGCCAAGGTATGACCCTTGCCTTGCGTAAGTTGCGGCATGCCAGCCGACAACTGCAGCCAGTCTGACAGGACGTCGCTAATCTTCACGCTGTTGTTGTTGTCGCAAAAACGCGCACATCCATCGCACAATGACGTCGGGCAGACCCAGCGACACCAGCTTGGCGACTAGCACGTTATGGTCGACGTGATCAAACGCTTTGGCGAAGTCGACGAAGGCCGTACGTATATACGTACAGACTCGTCGTTGTCGACGGCGGAGTACATAATAGTGGTGCAGCATGTCGGCCAACGCGTGCGCCGTTGACGGTTGACCGCTGTATGAGGGCGCCGAACTGCCGGTCGTCCATGCAATCTTATCTCCCACGCGTTCCACAATCCACGACCCGGCAAACGACTCGAGCACCTTGACGAGTGTAGCCGTGAGGGAGATCGGTCGCAGGACGGATTCGACGAGTCGAGGCGGCTGGACTTTTAGCGCAGGAGGAACAACGACGTTCGCCTTCTTCCACCGTGACGGCACGAATCCCTCGTTCACTGAGTGACGCACACATGGACCGGCGAGATGACTGGAAAAGTCGCAGCCACGCAGTCCGTCACTCGGCGCCTTGGGCATACGTTACAGACGACAGACGGACGCAACACTGTATAGGCTATAGCATAAGCGCCATGGCGTTATTATGCCTATATCGGCACACAAAGTAGGCCCCTCTATACCACGGTGATCTTAATTTATTCAGCGTAAAAGTTGACATCTTGGACTTGGTCTATTTTGTCTCGATGTAGTTTAACAACACGGCTGGTCACGACTCACGAGACCATTTGGACGGAGACCGAGACGAGACGTTAAGCTGGCGACACACGCACCAGAGACTGGTAGGCCTACCAGAAACTTGCACGTGTGTAGGTCAATCTGGTACCAGTTTTTTTTCTGGTAACAGTACTGTTTCTGGTGCGTGTGTCGCCGGCTTTATTACGTCACGACCGAGACGTTTTATTACGAGACCGAGACGTCGAGACCGAGACCACATCCGTGTGTCTGGTTAATGTCATCAGACAGACAGATTACAAACGTCGCGCCGTCGTATTCTAATGTGTGTTTTTAACTCAGTTTTTTAGTCCAGAGTCCACATTAAACTCACTGTAGTCTGTATCGTATCGTACGTTTTTATGGGTGTTTGACACATTAACAAAGATTAATTAGCCTGTAGGCCTGCTTAGGCTTTACAGACTAATAATATATACTTTCTGTTACTGATTTATTCGGGTGTTAGATATTTTGTCGAATTTAATAAGATTTATTGACTGGTTTACTTTTGTTCACAGTGAATAAGTACTTATTATAATATTTAAAATATTGTAATAGTTAGAACTTAGTCGACTGAAAACCGGAAATTATACGTTATGCGAATTACTCAAACATTCGCTATCTAGTATATTTGCATTCGCCAGGGGGCGAGAATTAGTTGTGTATGGTCGGATAAGTACTACCCTCTAGTGAATGTGTATATATAATTCCTATTATGCCTAATTCCCCGTTATTATTTTCATGTATTTCCGAATGATTAGCATTTGTTAAAAACTACAATTTTGTTTTATTTCTTAGTAATGAAACAAAATGATCAAATCTGATAAATGTAGTAATAATTTAATGCATTCCATATGAATTCTAATACCGAAATAAATAGTAAATAGAAATCATATATAGCGGAATAATATAGCATATGTGAAGATGTTTAAGTATATATACATTCTGCGTTACTGATTTATTCGAGTATTAGATATTTTGTGGAATTTATTTAGAAAATTATTACATTATAAAGACTTAATGACTGCTGTTCTTTACTAACTATGTAATGAATACGTACTTATTATACTATTTAAAATATTATAATAGTTAGAACTTAGTCGACTGAAAACCGGAAATTATACGTTATGCGAATTACTCAAAAACATTCGCTATCTAGTACATTTGCATTCGCCAGGGGGCGAGAGTTAGTTATGTGTATTGTCGGATAAGTACCGCCCTCTAGTGAATGTGTATATATATAATTCCTATTAGGCCTAATCCCCATTAATTTCATACATTTCCGAATGATTAGCATTTGTTAAAAACTACAATTTTGTTTTCTTTCTTACTAATGAAACAAAATAATCAAATCTGATAAAAGTAGTAATAATTCAATAGGCTACATTCCATATGACGCTAACACCGAAATAAATGGGAAATAGAAAGCATATATAGCATATGCGAAGATGTGTAATTTGTGTGACTTTCAAGTAATCAAATTGTGGCGTATTAACGAGTTAATGCATTGGCCTATCATTCTGTCGTCAGTTCGTCACTAGGCTAACTAACTGTACACTTAACTGACACTGTGTCACTGTCTGCGTCTGCCACAAAATATGTTAACTTCGTCAGACGATTGTGTCAAATGTCAATCAATATGGTGGAGCGTGTTGAGTGTGGACTATCATCATCATCATTTTTATTCTCATAACACAACCGGTTTTATAACCTCGTTATAAAAGCGGTACAATAGAAACAATTAACAATGCAAATGTTGTAATTTGGTAATGAGTTCTTGACTGGGCCCTACCGGTCCGGACCTTACCTGTCAGAGTGATACTAAGGCAGATAAACAGTTCTTTCCATGCTTTGCTACAAAAATAGCACATGTTTAATGCCCTACAACAAATAAATAAGAGTTATATTGAATCACGTCTCGTCTAGACGACAGCTGCCAGATTTGCGACTTGCGAGTTGCGATGATTCCTCACTAAATGCAAAGTGCGATAATCACGTGGCACACAGTGACAGTGAGTGAGGTCAAGTTCCGCTAAGCGAAAGTGCTAATCAGAAATGCTAAGACCCAAATTCGGTCTAAGACCTGACTGAAGCCCGAACTTAACTTGGCAACTGAGACTGAGTATAAAAATATTGTTAGAGACCGAATTTGGGTATTAGCAATTTTGTTAAGACCGAACTTATAAGCTGATTTGCTGGAAATTCCCAATGATAAAAGTAGGCCTTTGGTCTTGAGTCCTAATGATTAATAATAATACATGTAATAATAACAAGAAAGCTGTGCTATAGCAAAGATGACCGCGCGATGCGCGCTATATAAGTAGATCGTGAGCTGTTGTGAGA
>Ga0056114_1000248_pt1 | contig 16492 bp, 8 predicted proteins | sample WorMetHERISLAND1_FD_77005 | JGI IMG/M metagenome (GOLD analysis project Ga0056114, IMG submission 77005) | Marine gutless worms symbiont microbial communities from Max Planck institute for Marine Microbiology, Germany - Olavius loisae HERON... ...
TCTGTGACAAGGGGGGAGGGAGGGGGTAAAAATTGCCAAAAAAGCGTGACATAATTATTGAATGACCCCTTCGGCTTATTAGTTCATTAGTACAGTCATGATTGGTGTGATGTTGTGTGTTGAAGGTATTAGTGATGTGACGTATTTAGTGATGTTAAGTTGATGAAACTGTGAAGCTGTGGTTTTGATGTGATCAATAGGCAGAACATCGGACGATGGCGGCTTTCATTCTGACGATGATCGTGAATGGCAACAGAATGGGGCAGGTACGGAGCTGTGAGCACTCCACTCACTACAGTGTGTTGAGCCTGTTTCTACTGGTCTTACGCTGCTGTTATACACAATGCTATCTGCCTCTAGTGCTAATAGACAACCCAGCTGTGTGAAAAAGCATTGGTTATGTGGATCATAAGAGTGAAGGGTCAAACTCGTAACCCCAATATGCTTAGAGCCCAATATCTCTAAAACAGGTGGAGATTGAGACTCTGTTCCAAAGGACCACCAATAGGAAATGGGCTATGGGGAATCAAATGGTCACCTGACCGATGATGTCACGTGACCCCGAAAGGTGTTGTGCATCAGTTGTGTGTTTCATGCAAGTAATTTGCTGTTGTTGATGTCGTCCGTGACTAATGTACATATGATCTGTCAGTCGGAGTCAGTCCTAGTGATGACGTTCTCAAATAATGCAGATAGATAGATAGATAATAATTTATTAAATGAATGACACACTGCATTGACACACATGCAAGTGACTGTTAATGCAGCAACACCATGAACAAAGTGAAATATGGTGGTAAAACGTAAGTAAAGTCAATAGGCCTCCTATATAGCATGTGATTAATAAAATTATAACTGTCATAGTACGACGTTTTGCAGGATAGAGTCAAATTATGATTACGAGGCCTCACTTTATACTGTAGTCTTTTATTAGGTGGCAGGAAGGCAGTGCATTACGTGAAGCAGCACTGCAGCTGGAACAATGTCGTTGACTGCAGGCGACTGATCACTGAATGGAACCCATCGTAGTCACAAGCATTCACTTTGCTGCAGTTGTCATAGTAAGGAGGCTGTTAGCAAATGCTGCACAACGGACGGTTGTCGTGTATATATTGCAGTGGTTATTGAAATGACTTGTGTTAATGCTGTGACACTGGTGACTGTCTAGGAGGTTGCTGTCCAGGGCAACATCATTGCAATTTGTCTTGAACAACTCATCGACCAATTTCAACTTCTACGTCAATGGCTTGCACTTTGCCTCGCTAAGGTTCACTTTGTAATTGTCATCTCTATGATCCTAGATAATCTCTGTTTTCTTCTTTTGTGGCAAGCACCACTAGGATTGCGTACTGCGTAGCACCAAACATAGACGTCAGTCCCAGCGTAGACAATTCTGAGCGACGTCAATTTATTTTTTTACTTGGGCGGCCAGTCAGTGAGCTGTAAGGCTTCTCTGGCAGCCCTCCGATTGTAAGGCTATTTTGTGATTTTTTGTGCGGTGTTATTATCGGAGAATAAATATGATGATGATGATGATCATTCACAGAGAGGTTTTTGGATTCAGGTCCTGCTGTATAGTCTTCATCCACGTGGTACAAGGGTGTCCCAGTGGTCTCTTCAGACGTTCATGGAATGCTGGACTCAAATGCAGTTAACAACAGTCAGTGTTGAGCATAGCCACTCACCTCTACAGTTAGGAAAATTGACGAAGATGGTCTGAATTAGGTCATGGTTGGGCGATCGTTGCTTTCGCCATTTTGCTACACGAGCAGTTTGCAGTATTTTAAACACCGGCTGGAACTGTTACGTTGGAGATGTGAGATAATTGTGCAGTGAGGGGAGATTGTCTGGATGGCTGGATGGAATGACGGGGGGGGAGTATGGGAGTTCTGTGGGAGGTTTGTCAGTTGCTGGAGATAACTCACTCCTTGTAGTACAATACTGATGACGTGCAGAGTTCTAAGGCCTTGCACTCAATGACGTCTGTACACGTTACACAGACCTTCGATCAACAGAGACTGTAGTTCACTGAGTGAACACATGGCTAAGTCAGTCAGCGAGCGGGGCTGTTAGAGCTGCTGGAAGAATGTCAGTCAGATGATTGTGTGTGGCATATTGTAGCTGGTGATTTGTTGCTGTGCTTCATGGTGATGGGCAAACTCTGAGAATTTCTTAGTTCCGTGACAGACAGTGACTGTCTTGTCATTGATGTTGGAACAGACAGTACATAGTGGATGTCTGGCAGGTTTGGACAAATTACGATGCGGCTCGGTGGCGCGGTGTGCGTGATCTGGCACATGAGAAGTTATATCCTCTGTTGACCGACGATATTCCCGAGGTATGTCAGTCGTCTCGGCATCTTTTCATTTCACTTGTTTGACTAACAGTCTTATTTGCTGTTACAGTAGTGTAGACAATTTTCACAGCATTGTACTGTGTTGCTGTTAATTTGAAGCTGTTTGATGCCTACTGTTTGTCAATGGCTAGAATAACAATCTCTGAAATTACTTTGAGTTTATTATGTCCTTGAAGAGTCCTTTTGGTGTTTGTTTTCTGTGTTTTGAAACTGCAAGTTTAAATAGAATTTTCTGAAGCATTAATGCAGTTTTGGCTGGTGTCCTTTCAGATATGACACTGCAAGTGTATGGCTCTAATGCGGATCAGAGTTTGAGTGATCCGTTTGGATGTTTCCGTGACCCAATCGTTGAGTCGATGTCTGTGTTCTGTTCGTAGGTTCGTGCGGCCGTAGTCTTTGCACTCGGCACGTTCATGAACAACTCTGGTGAACGCGGTGAACATGCTAATAACATCGACCACGGCGTTGCTGCGAAGCTGCTCACTGTTCTGTCTGATGGATCTCCCATTGTTAGAAAGGTCCGATTGTATCTAATCACTCGCAGTCTGGCCTGTCTACATGTGGAGTACTGCAGATAGATTTTAGTTTACTGTTCGACAATTAAATGTCGTAATGTTATTTCCACTGTTAGTGCTTTATGTAATAAGCAGTCAGTACTGTTCACTGATTGGAAGAGCTTCGTGATGGACAGCAGAGTCTGCTTGCTGTGTATAAATTTGTCTCAGAGAATAACAGAAGTACTTTACATGCTGTTGAAGGTCACACAGATGGCTCTGAGTATTTGATGTTGTTGGATTAAATGACAAACATTTGAGAGAACTCTCTGGGAAGTCGTCCGACTGATAACGGCTATGGAGTAGAATGAATTATTAAGTAAGTAATTGAGTGGGTGGGTGGGCGTGTTCAGGAGCTGGTGGTGGCTCTGAGTGGATTCGTCTGTCAGTTCGAGACTCAGTTTGCGTCCGTTGCCTATCAGCTGTCGGAGGCGGAGAAGGACCGTGAATACCACACAGTCACCGGAACTGTCGGCGTCTGGAACTCACCCAACGGTCTGTAGCATCTCCCCGCGACACTTCTGTCGTTTCCAGCTAAGTTCTTCCACATCTCTCCCTCGTCCAATCTCACGAACCAAACAATTTGAATTATTTCTAAATTTTGCTCTCAATAATTACCAATAACCTCTCTAGTGTAACTCGAGTTTTTTTTAATTATTGTTATTACCCATTGTTCTATGGTTGTCACTGTCCGTATTTGCAGTTGTTTCTTATTGTGTTTAATTATATCAGCTACTCTGCAGCAAGTGGGAATAAAACACAGTGTCATTGCAAGTGTATCAATGTCGTTTAGCACAGTCACTACATACACTGGTCACTGTATCGTTATTACAGTCTTGCATCACACGGAACAAAGAGTATCAGTAATAGACTGTCAGTATGTTGGTTGTCTTGTATGTCTGTCAGTGCCCGTAATGAAATGCATTGGCATTGGTGATAGTTATGGTGGTGAGGTGCCAGTAGTGTTTAAATGAGGCTGTACCGCGGTGGCAGTCCCACCGCCGTTCAGGCCTAGCGAACCTGCCATCTGTGGGAGCCGTCCCCTAGTCACCCCATATTAGTGTAGACTAGGGACTTGTTGTGCTTATTTTGTGTATATTTTTTGTCTCTATTATTGTCGGTGTATATGTGTATTTTGTTATTTTCGTTGTTTGATTTGTCTTTTGTAGCATCTCCTTCAGTACTTTGATACTGTTGGTTGGGTCTTTTGACCTGTAAAAACCGTCTCCCGTATAACCTATACTGTGTTGAAGGGGACCTAAGACACTGCACAATTCAGTTCAGTTAATGTTTAAATGACAACTGCTAATTATCTTCTTGTTGACGTTTGGTATATTGTTGTGCCCCGTGTGGTGCAGGAGCATTGTAGAATAAGCCCACCTTGTTTCCTGGCCGAGTGTCGTAAGAGGTGACTAAACCAGGCTAGTTTTGTTTTGCTGTGTTTGGCGTTGTTTGTTTTTTTGCCGTTTTGTGTTTAGTTTGCGTATTGTTCGTATTTTTAATTTGTCTTCTTTTCTGTATTTTTCAACGTGTACCAACGTGAATGGTACTGTATAGCCTAATTGTGCCATTAAGAATCTACTCACTCACCGGTGTATTAATGTGACGTTGATGACCGTGTATTCCTTGGTTGGTTTCAGAGGCGGTGCTGTTCCCAGGCGCCGGTGGTATGCGACGCTCAGCATCGTCGCGGTGTCTGAGTGTTCTTTCTCCGCTCTCTGCCACTGCTGCCGGTCAGTAGTCGGCAGATACAGACGTTTCGTGTCATTCTCTCTATAAGTCAGTAAGTAAGTAACATCCACAATGACTAAGTCACTTAACTATAAAAGTCAATTGAATGAACACCGGAGGAGCTGGGTCTTCAGGCGGCTACACACAACTGACAGAGATGGTGCAGACGTGACATGGCGTGGCAGAGAGTTCCAGGTACAAGCAGCAGCGATCAGAAAAGCTCGATCATCGACAGTTGACAGCCGTGTATGGCGGACAGACATTGAGACGCAGTATCATAGCAGCATTTGAAAGCCAAAACGGCGAGCTTGTACTGAATCTGTTCTGGAGCTTTCAGTCACTGTAGCTGATATTCCATGTCATTACTCTGTGTTGGTGTTTGTCCGTCCTCGTTTGTTTGGAACAGCTGACGAGGTGATGTTGTTACTTAGAGCTCCATTGAAACTGCATGTAGACTTCTTGTAACAGCACAAATCCTCACATTAACACAATTGGTTTGTTAGATGGATTTTATATCAGTTGTAATTGTTGTCTTTGACAGTGATTAGTCCGCTGTGTAGGTATGGAGGCGCTGGAGCAGCAGTCTGGTATGAAGCGTATCGCCTCGACGTCATCAATGGCTGGCATGGTGCTGAGTAATTACGGCAGCATCTACAGCAACGTCTGGAAGGTGTTACAGCATCTGTCGGCAGACCCCAGCCCACTAGTCACCGACATGGCCAGGAAGCTAGTCAGCCGCGTCAAACAAAAGGTGAGTACCAGCTGCCGCGACCGCTGCTCATCACTGGTCAGCCCTGTCGTCAGTTCTGAACAAGCAATGGGGTGGTATTTATTGTGTGACAGAATTGATCCACACAATTTCTGAGGTTTTCGTAGCGTAAATGTAAAACGACTGTGTAGCACTTGGCCTATCCATTCCATAGTTGAGTGGCGTACAAGGACAGTGAACCAAGGTATAGTTTCATCTGCTTTAGTTAATGCATTTTAAAGATAGTTTAAGCTTCTCGTGCCGTTTGTGGACATGGACGTAATTATAATTATGTCCACAAACGGCACGAGAAGCTTAAACTATCTTTAAAGTGAGTAATTATCAGTATCAGTCGAGTGATTGGTTGAGAAGATTGGTGGAATACAATGCCTGCATGGCTACCAGTAGTAGTTGTAGGTTATTGGTAACGGCAGTGTGCTGATTTGTGAAGGCGTCAGTGGTGTCGAGCGGGAGACAGATGATTGGCCAGCGCAAGTCGTCAGCTCCGCAGTCAGCACCAAGCAGTCCTTCCAATCGGCCTGGCGCATATATGCCGAAGCTGACCGAAACTGGGTCAGTTCGGTCTGCAGTTAACGTGACCTATTTCTCTGCTGATAAAGTAATTGCTGTCGTCTTTGTTTGTCAAATACTGTTTGTCCTTTGTTTTACAACAAAGACAACATTGGTCTGTCTTATGTTGCCTTCCTAGTGGTTAAAATTTGAAGCTTGCAAGAAAGCAATGCCAGGTAGTAAAATGTGGCAGTTTAAATATCTGGCTTTCATAGTAACTGAGACGACTGGCAAACATGCATGAGATTCTTGTCAGTGGGGAGGAGCGTTGGTGAATGAGAAGTTCAGTGAAAGGTGGTCTGTGATGAAAAGTCAACTGTGTGAAGAACGATTGAAAAGAATGGCAAAGACAAGGATGAGGAGATGTGGATTGGAATTATAGACAGTTAAACAATGCCACATTGAGATTTTGGAAGCATTTGTTGATCTGAAGTCAAGTGAAAGATATCTACGTCTTGGAAGGATGGAACATTTTGATGAAGTGTTGGAGAGGATGGAAGATGATGTGTGTGATTTTGTTGAGAAATAAACTCGAGAGAGGGAGAGGTCGTTGGAGGGTCAAAAGGTCATTGGAACATTGGTGGAATTTGATGTCTGCCCAACGACTGTGTCAAACCTGCTACAATTAACAGATGTGACATTTTCAACTTACCCCATCTGAGTTATTATAACAACGTGTTCTATATGTAGTGACTGGCAGTTCACCAGTATATTTCTGTGAGCTGTGCTGGGCTGTGGTAGATGCTTGTCTCGTATTCTGGTCTCATTATCTTTGGTTTCTGTGGTATTTATTGTCGTCTTTAGGCAGTTTTTGCGCTCCCTATCGTCGTGCATAGAACGTAGTACCAGGTTGTAAAACATAGAGAGAGCCACGAGTGGGTGCAACGACTGCGGTGAATTGTGTGTGTATCTGTGTTGATTTGTTGATGTGTTGTCTTATCGTGCAGTGAGTCCCAGTCGAGAGCTGATTCTCCCGAGGCAAATCGTCCAAAGACGTTACACCTTGACCAGTCGTCAACACAGTCTCGCGGCGGTTACACCACCTCCAGCGGCCTCAACTCCGCCACTCTGCCGACGCACTTGAAGACACGACGAACTCTGGCTACAGAATCGGTGAGATGCAGTCGGCGTTGTCAGCTGATGAGTAATGTTAACATTTCTAATCTCCACAGACGGCTTGCTTTGGCACCAGCTTGTTGATGGATTGTGGGATCTCTACACCGACAGTTCCTAACGGTTCTTTTCTCTTTTGAGAAACCTTGGGGAAATGGTCTTAACTGGAATCACACCGGACTAGATGGCTGGTACTCGCTAACATGGACTGACTTGAAAAATGACCAGTAAAATGTGGACTCAGTGACTACTACAAGTTTATAATAATATTTTTCTGTAATTTTCTGGTACTGCAGATAGCTGCGGCATCCCGTCATGCAATGCTGGAATGTACTGGTTTCGTGCCTTTGAAAGTTTAAAAGAAGTTTGTCCGTTATTTTAAAGACAATTTTACTATACTGCGAGTGAGCAACCAACAGATTACAGCAGATCACATGAGCTCCTTGGCAGCAGTGAACTGTGGGATAGTGCTATTCAATATTGCACTGATGTTTCTAAAAATAGGTTGACCTAGCTATCTAGGTCGGTCAAAATCAGACAAACATTCCAACGCTGTGACATGCCAATGCCGTTAAGGGACGAGTGAAGGTTAATGGGTGCGATATTGTGCGTGATTTTAGTTCTAACACCATTTAATATTGAAAAAGTACGTGAAAAATTTGTGTCAGCGTGTTAGCATAACTTTAGGACAACATTCATGTAACGGCCAAAATAACGCTATTGTTTGTCCAAATTTGAGCTATTTATGACGTAATTCATGAACAGCGCTGTCGGTGATGTGTGTTGGGCGACAGATCGACGAGCGGGACGAGGAGTCGTCTCCCAGCTCGGTGTTGTCGACGGAGTTCTTTGAATGGTGCTGCAAGTACTTCACTGAGCCTCTGATGAGCGTGTCGGCCGAGAGTGACCCACACGGCACGGCGAGGTTTGAACACGAGTATCGGTTCCAGCAGGCAGCGAGGGTCAAACGTCAAGCCTTGTATGATCATCGCAGAGCCAGTACGTCCTCACTCACATTCACAAAGCTGAGTTCTATTAGGCATGTCTTATATCTACCTGTGTCCAGACTATTTCCAGAAGTTCCCCAGATGAATCACGACTCTTTGTTTGTTTTAGTTTCTTCTATGTTTTTGGTTACGTGTGCTAGACTAAGCTGATCACACTCGGCTTTTGAGTCCATGCTAAACTCTTCTGTCATATCGTATCGTATCGTATGACTCTTCTAACTTCACACCAACAGAAGTCAATTGTACTATTGTCTATTGACGTGACATACATACGTGTTTGATGACATGAGTCCGTCGTGTATCTCACCATACAACTGGCGTTGCTAATGTCCTGTTTGTGACTGAGGTGTCTGTATGTGAGAATTACATCAGCATTAACCCTTTGACGCCCACTGTTGCCATATGGGTTGGGTACAACTATAAAGCATCCTGTGCGAGACCGGGTTAAGACGTCATTTGTAATTTTTGACATCCGGGCACTCTGACGCTCAGCCCTGCTTTGTTACAGTTCTGTTAGTGTCAGTGCGTGTGATTGATTGACAAGTCATCGGACTAGAGATATCACTAGCACTGCTACAGTCTGTAGCCTGTATGTCGGACTAGAGATATCACTAGCACTGCTACAGTCTGTAGCCTGTATGTCGGACTAGAGATATCACTAGCACTGCTACAGTCTGTAGCCTGTATGTTAACATGTGTTGTAGTGGTTATGGCATTGTGAATTATGTGGAATGGGTTAGCACTGGGACAGAGAACATATGATTAGGTTTGAGTAATCCAGATCTAGATGCAACATGTTTTATCCTGCGGACGTTTGTTAATATTTCTGCCATTGTTCACTGTGTGACGCCTCAGTGAAGCTTACAACTCTCTCGGTTATTTTCAGTTGTCGTGCTGCTACACTGTGAGTGTCTAGTTTTGACATATCATAGCATGTTATAGCGTTATTGGCGATGTGGAATGTTTTCAGAGAACAATCGTCTGGATGAGTTGATATTCAACGGTCGCAATCTCGGTGTACCTTGTGTTCTGCGGTTTCACCCATACGAGCCACATCTCGCCGTCGCTGATAAAGATCACATCAGGTACATGTCCTGTGACAGCATTCAGCCTGAGCTTTTCTGTGCACAGTTTACGTCAAATTGTTTTTGTAAGCACTTACTCTGCAGCGAATCAAAGGCCGGCAAGTTGTTATGTGAAATTAGAATGAAAACTAGTACCTCATGATTGCCATCGTCTGCCTCACTTAGTAGCTATATGATACTCTGTTATGATATTCATTCATTAATTTATAGACGTTTCGCCCATTTGTCAGCTCGCCCCTGGACGTTTCGCCCATGGTAAGTAAGCGAGCAGCATTTTAATTCAGCATGACATACACACACTGTGACATGAGTAGTTAAAAACATTGAAATGATGGTGTTTGGGTTTTAACTGAATAAGCAATGTTACGTCCAGGGGCGAAGCGTCCGGGGGCGAACTGACGAAGGGGCAAAACGTCCAGTTACCCATTCATTCATTTGTTTATTTGGCCAGAAAAGCAACAATAACAGTGAACGAGAAGTAGGGCAGGACGGTAAGGCAACACGAGATGCTCTAACAGTGGCGTAGACAAACAAGGGGCGTACGGGGCGTACGCACCCCCTGTTACGAAGATGCATGATATTTTTGAAGCAAGATTCTGCATTCTGACATGAATGCAACGGACGATATTGATATAGCAATTCCGTCTGTCCGTTTGCCTGTCCGTTACACTCCGGAATTGTTTTAAAAGCGGCTAAACGTATATAGAGATGAGATGGTGGAAATTATTTCACCGCCCGATAGCCCTGTCGTTCTAGTTTTCGGACAACTAATCGGCTCGCTGTTACTGAATTCGGACGGCGGCCGGCGGCGATCACCCCTAACAGGGCCTCAAATACTGGAGCGGTATGAAATTTGTGCGATTTTAAGTCGCTGTGTAAGGGGCCCATCTCGGAAACGGTGCAAGAGTTACAATAGCGGACCATTCAAATCAAAAATCGTATGTCCTCTAGCGCTGGCGGTTATATTCATCAGTCTTGTCACGTGACAAAGGCCTATGTCAGCCTCCACTGACATCAACGCCGACAAACCTTCGTCAAGAAGGTTGAAGGAGTGCTTGCTGCCACCAGCAATGTGCCGCCGCCGCCGTGTGTTCACCATGATGCATCTCCGCAACTTCTGTCGTTTCAATTAAGGGAGTGCGGCACGTGACGACGCATTCGCCTGACAAAAGTTCCGCTCTCGACAGAAACAGTGAAAGGCGTCGGTTGAAGTTTGGAGAGTGGAGACAATTGGAGTTACGCACCCCGTGTGAAAAATTTCTGGCTACGCCACTGTGCTCTAACAACTGCCCGTATTAACTATAAGCCAAATGAAAACACAATTAAAACACAACATTAAAAGCAATACTTCTGAACTGAATAAAATCCATCCTGTTAATCTGCCTAATAAAACATGAAAGTAATGAAAAGTCTGTATCAGCAGGCAAACTGTTCGAGAACGTTGTTGAGACTGTTGACTGATACGACGCCAGTTATCATGCAGCATTAAGAAATATATCAGTTGTATGTAGTACACTGCTAGTAGTACATGGCAAGTGGAACGTTTGAGTGTGTTGAAAGATTGCTGAGACGATTGTGCTTCAGTTATGTTGAGTTCGGTTTTCAAATCGATCTGTAAACTGGACTGTTGTCACTAGTCTATCAGAAATGTGCGTTGTTTGTGTACGCAGTGTCTGGGACTGGGATGCAGGCAGCAGGCTGAGCGTGTTTTCCGTCCGAAATCCCCGTCACACGCGAATCACCTACTCCGAGTTCATCAACGCACATGATCAGGCTCTGCTTCTGACTGGCTCTGGTCTGTTATCACGAGTCACGTGTGTCTGTGTGTTTGATGGTGGTGATAACTCAGTTGATGACGATGCCTGTTGTAATGACGATCACAGGAGCAGTTGTGACCAGTATCTCTTCTAATGGCTTGAATCATCGTCCGAGTACAGAGCCAGGGAGCCACGACTGCATTAGATTGTGCCGGATATTGAACTAGTAGATATTTCATCGATGGCAACAGACACAACCCAAAGAATCTGTCTGAAAGTAGAGCTCGCCTTTCCTTTGACTGCCAGTATTAAGGCCATTCCAGTAACAGCCAGCCGACTGTGGTGTCATGTTTGGAGCATTTCTTTCTAAAATAGCCCACATTTCAGAAAGAAATGATCCAAACTTGAAACTGACGTGCCAACACATGTGTAGGACTCAAGTCAAAATGAGCTCGTCATCGTGAAAAACTGAACATGAACCAGAACTTAAATGCAACATGAAGTGATTTACAGACTTTGACAGAAAAACGTGCTAATCTGAGTTTACTGTGTGCTGATGTGTGAATATTAAAGTGTGCCATGATGTTAAATCTTTGGGTTTTTACTTTGACATGTTACAGAAATATCTTGTTGTAAACATCCCAACAGTTATTGAGGAAAACAGTGAAATCCGTGAAACCGTTAAGTCTGAATAGCAGCACAGAGTATGAGAAATGAGTCCCAAGTGTTTGTCCAAGTTTCAGAAAACGAACTGAAGCCTTGATTTCAGTATAGTCAGACGAGACCATAACCCCGCACTAAAGGTCCTTTTCAATCTCCTTTGCAGCACATCTGGCGACAGTGTTCAGTTGCTGATAAAGGTGTTGGTTGATGACTTGTGTTGTAGACGATGGTAATGTGAAAGTGTGGCGTAACTGTGTGCCTGACGCTGGTGTCGTGGCGTCGTCGCCGCAGCTGGTGACAGCGTGGCAGGCTCTCACTGACATGCTGCCGATCGCCAAGGGTTCTGGTCTGGTCATTGACTGGGATCAAACGTCGTCGTTGATGTACACGTCCGGTGATGTCCGGATCATTCGGATCTGGGACGTCGACACGGAGCTTCGCGTCCAGGTATCATCACTCGTGTTCTCAATGACATTGTACGGCCGCGGGACACTTTTGTGATAATTTGATGTTAATGTACCAGTTATTAATGTATTCACTTACTTGCTTACTTATGGCGATGTTTGTTGTTCTTATAGGTGACATGTAGTGATTGTGTGCCTGTTCTGTTAACTCATTGGAGGTACCGCGGCGGCAGCCCCACCGCTGTTCAGGCTTGGCAACCCTGCCCTCTGTGGGAGCCGTCCCATAGTCACCCCAAATTTCTGTAGACTAGGGGACTTGTTGTGTGTTATATGTATCTTGTTAGCGTGTACTATTTAGTATTTGTCTGTGTATTTTGTTGTTTAATTTTTCTCGGTTTTCCTTTGTAGCTTCTTCCTTCAGCACTTTGATACTGTTGGTTGGGCCTTTTTACCCGAAAAAAACCATCTCCCGTATAACCTATACTGAGTTGACTGGGACGTAAAACACTACTCAATCCAATCCTGTTAACTCATTGGCTGAGTGAATATTCGATGAATAGTTATCGTATAACAGGTTTTGTGTATTAGCATTCAATACTTTGTGTCTGCTCGCATCTTTTCTGTTGTACAAGATCTCTGAGACTACACGCTGCTTGCTGACCTGTTCTGTTAGTTAGTTCCTCACACTTCTCCCCAGTGTCAAGCCGTACATTTCACAACTCTTGGGTTCACTGCACAGCATTTTATCTGACGATCACGTTGTGTGTCTGTGGCTTGGAACTTCCTGTCAATGATGCTAATTTCAACATGCCAACGAGACTGTGGTCATTCTTTCCTGGCACCTGTCCTCAGTATTGCTCAGTGACACTTCTGACACTTCTTATTTACTAAACAGTGACAGTTAAACTACTGAGGTCTTGTTGACAGGATTTGCCGACTGGAGCCGACAGCTGCATGACTAGCTTGTCAGTCGACCCTGTCAGCAAGAATGTGATCGTCGGTGGCTGTGGTGACGGCACCGTCCGTATATTTGACAAACGTCTTTCTCCGTCTGACTGGTGAGAGCTGCACTCACTGGTGCTGTTGTTTTAGTATTTTAGATTATTTTCTTGTATTATATCTGCATTTCTTGTTGTATTATTGTAACACGGTGAGGTGAGCCTGGTTAGACTGAGGAGTCTGGATGACTAACCACCCTCCTTCAGTGCTTTGACACTGTTGGTTGGGTCATCAGAACTGTAAAAACCGTCGGCCGTATAACCTATATTGTGTTGGTGCAGACGTTAAACCGTGCTGAGTCAATCAATGAATTGTTTTAGTATTTCAACCGTAACGACGTTTCCTGGCTGCATCTGTGTCAGCCCATGCTGGCGACTGAAGTCAACAGCTCATGATTGCTGATATTATTGGTTAATTTGCCAAACATTTTGTCGGCTCTAGCACAACAGAGAAGACACAGAGTATTGCTATTGTTGTGGGCGCTATTTCTCTCCATGGATCTCGTTCAGCATGGCTTCAGTGTGCCAGTTCAACAGTCACAGTAGACCTCGTACATCATAAAGTCGACTGTTATCTACTGTGAGTTTTGCCAAATCACTGTGCATGACTGTCATATGTCTATTACACATTCATTCAGTCACGGATAACGCACATACAGCCAAGTTCTGGTTGGGTGAATGGTGTGTACAAGCCGCCTTCTTCTGCTGTTTATTGATTGTTGCAAATTGTTGATTTTTGTGTCCAGTATTGTTCAGATATTTCACGAGCATCCGAAATGGGTTGTGAAGGCGTACACAGTTCAGAGTTGTCCAAACAGAATCGTCAGTGCCAGGTAAATAACGTATGATTGTAATTAATGTTATGCCTAGTTAGAGAAATGTGGAATAATTGATTGTTAGTCAAGGATTCTGTTTCATAGATGCAGTGCTTGTCCACTGAGCATTTAGACCGTTACCACAACAGTTTTGTTGGGTTAATACACTTTGAACATTTTAGATGACTATCATTCCACACATAATGCATTGTGAGTGTGGGCTAAGATGTCACGTATTTGGTGCTTATCTTATGCATAGTCATTTCACGCTAACTCATCACATTTCGTTGCAGCATTAATGGAGACGTGCGGTTATGGGACATTCGGACAAAAGAATCATTCAGAGTGATTAACACAGCGTCTGGATTGACAGCCATTGATGCACACCAGCATGCCGAGCTCATAGCCTGGTCAGTACAGTCTAATGTCATACATAGATTTTTCTGATAATTAGCAACACTATAATGCACTAACAGTTATTTTGTTCCATTTTAGTTATACATGTGATAGATTTGGTAAGCCCCAAAAAGCATGGGCCTTTGATATTGATATTGAATGTCTTATTAAAACACAGTGCGTTGTTACATATGGTTTTAAAAACATCTTAATAGACAGAGATTCAATGAATTTTTCTTTTATTTGTATAGCTGCGTGTGATCATCCATAAAGGACGTTTGTAATGAAGGGAGAGGGAGGTCTAGAGTGGACAAAAGTGGACAAGGGGGCATGGATCTCTGTTGGTAGTTTGTTCCGTAGCTGCAGTCCGGCTACAGAGAAACTCCTGTCGCCAATCTGTGACTGTGTCCGCGGCACGACACAGATGGAAGACCTGAGATGTCGACGTCCCACGTCCGTGACGAGTTGACAGTTTAGTAACTGGCATGCTTCAACTGCCTAGTGCCTTAATGACACTATTCTCTCACCAAGATGTGCTGTTGTGACAAATTCTATAGCTCTGTATTGTGGAAGTATAAAGAAGCTAACGTGTACTATGTAGTGGATCGGCACAGCAGACGGTGAGCGTACTAAATCATTCCGGTGACACTCTGAGCACAGTCAAGTATCACGAAGGTTTCATGGGTCAGCGTATCGCACCTGTCACCTGCATTGCCTTTCACCCAGTACAGGTAGAATGTCCTGTCCTGTCACGTGTTGGATTTCCATATGTGGAATTATCTTACCGATTTACTAAATATTATGCTATAATAGTATCACAGGCCATGTGGTAGAGTAGCACCGTTATAATGATTTTAAAAGTACTCAGTGAATACCAGTTAACACATAAATAGAAGAGTAAGTTATTGAATACCGGTAGTCTTAGTCTTATGATTATTACCTTAGTGCACAGCGGTTTGTTTCCTGTTAACAGTTTCTCTATTCTTTGCGGTTCAATTCATGCGGTAGACAGAGTGAATGCTACTCTAGTTGTATGTCACACTTGACTATGCAGTAACGCTAGACATCCATCAGTAAATTAGTTTTACATACCACATGGCAGGATAGAAAACGTTCTTCACATGGATCAATCGTCCATGTGCATGTGAATACAGTTCTATTGGCAGCACAGCAGCAGCCTCTTTGCAGCGGTGTGCACATTATCTATCAGTGATTTCTTGGCACAAGTCTCCGTCTCCTGACAGGCACTGACTTGCCCAGTGTGGGTCAGGAGCATCGTAGAATAAGCCTACCTCATTTCCTTGCCGAGTGTCATAAGAGGCGTCTGAACCAGGGTAGTTTTGTTTAGTTGTATTTTGCGTTGTTTGCTGTTTCTGGGTTGTGTTTAGTTAGTGAATTGTCTGTGTTTTTTTTAATTTGTCTTCTGTCCTGTGTTTTCCAGAGTAAACCAATGTGAATGTCACTGTATAGCCTAATTGTGCTGATGTGTCGTTTATATACTCACTCAGCCAGGCACTTGCGGGCCCTCAAAATGATTAGTTAGCAGCACTAGAACGCTTGTGTCTGCTGTGACAGGTGAAGCTGGTGGTCGGCAGCGAAGACCAGTGCATCTCCATCTATTCACAGCCAGGTGCTAAGAAGCGCTAATGAGCAGCGGGAAATATGTCCTTCCAAGATGCAACCAGTACAACTGCTGCCGGACTTGCTGTGTTACTCAGTATTTTGTAGCCAACAGCTGTGTATAACACTATAGAATGAATCATCTGCACTACTGCTGTGTGTTAGTCAGTCAGGCTTCAGCTAATGGTTAACGGTTTGACAGCTGGGAGTGGGGCAGTAAACGGGTATAGATTATACACATAGGCCTACACATAGACATTATAGTCAAGTAGTGGCATTACGTGTGGTTGCTTATGGTATCTCTGGTCTTGGTGCCCCGTGTGGGCTCAGCAGCCTTCTAGAATATTCCAGTCTTGTTTCCTGGTCGAGGCAACTGAACCAGGGTAGTTTCTGTATTTGTGTTGTTTGCGTTTTGAGTTGTATATAGTTTGCGTATTTTCCTGTGCCGTTTTCTTAGTATCGGTCAAGTGATTGGCTGTGAAGACGCCTCTGAAGTGACCTTGGTTGTGTCGTGTGGGTCAAGGGCGGCGCAACAATTTTTAAAGTGGGGGGTACAGTTTTCATTACTGCAATTATGACGTATAAACGCTTATGCCTACCTGCACCAAATGATTATAACATAGGCCTGTGTGACTATTGTGGCTATGGCGAGACTGAAACTGTCAAAGAATGCCA
>Ga0056114_1000249_pt1 | contig 16479 bp, 19 predicted proteins | sample WorMetHERISLAND1_FD_77005 | JGI IMG/M metagenome (GOLD analysis project Ga0056114, IMG submission 77005) | Marine gutless worms symbiont microbial communities from Max Planck institute for Marine Microbiology, Germany - Olavius loisae HERON... ...
ATCTACTACGAGAGCCGGATGAAGACGAGAGGCCCTGGGCGAGCAGGAGAAGCTAAACGTAGATGGGCCAGCATCAAGGCCCTAGTAGGTTCTGAGAAGCGTCTGCGCCTGGTGGCCAAAGACTTAGCTCCGCCACTATCGAAGGCCGGGTTCAGACCATGAACGGCAAGGCGATGATTGTCTGCATGAGCCGGCGTACCTGTTTGCGCTTTACAACGAAATCGCGCGCCTGCGCCCCGACTGACATAGCGATCAAGCTGATCATCATCCGGGATATGTGGCTCACCGGCTTCGATGCCCCCTGCATGCACACCATGTATATCGACAAGCCGATGCAGGGCCACAGCCTGATGCAGGCCATGGCCCGCGTCAACTGCGCGTTCCGGGATGAACTGTCAGGCCTGATTATGGGACTATATAGGCATTGCCCAGAACTTTAAGAGCGCCTTCGGCCAATACTCAAAGGAAAACCGAAAGCAAGCGCGCGCCGGCGCTTCAATAATGATGCGGTTCTGGCCCTGACCAAGGCACAAGGCACTTGCCCTGGCGGTAGCTAGTGATGAGACGTGGGCTATACGCGACGAGGTTGGATTTTTGCAGACCATTCGGGCGGCTCTTGCCAAAGCGCGCCTGGAACCGGAAAGATGGCCATCGAACGGGACTTTTTCGTCCAGCAGATCGTCAGCTGTGCGGTTATTTCGTACCGAAATCGTCGATATTTTGGAGGCTGCCGGAGTTACGACGCCGGATATTTTTATCCTGTCGGATGAGTTCCTGTCCGAAGTGCAGGGATAGAGGCTCTGCGCAAGCTGTTTAATGGCGAAAAATCCGCTCCCACAGTCAGATGATGGCGATGTTTATTACGGGTGGTCTTGGTAGAACTACAGTAAAGGCAGGTTGGTTAGCCCGCCCCAGCGGGCTTACTCAAGATGAGTGATACAATCTGCTTGCGTTGGGAATCGCCCGGAAATCTGTATGACGTTCATAACATTCCGTCCTATGCAGGACATCTCGATCCAGTAACAGAACCAATATGTCCAGTGCAGAAAAGAATGTCATGACTCTAAACTAGGAAGTCCCGAGAAAATAACTTCCATCTCTATATCCTCTATGTCCTACACCTCAACCGAGCACATCAATGCTTAAGTATCAAGGTTCACAGCCTTAAGGCCCAACACCAGATCCATCACGTTAGTGCCGGTGGGGCCAGTGTGGAACAGGTCGCCGACGGCGGCCAGCAAAGTACCTGCATCCGCCGTAGCCAGCGCAGCTTCGGCATCGAATCCGGCTTGCCTGGCCCGGTATAGGGTACCCCCATCTACCAAGCCGCCGGCGTCGTCGGTAGGACCGTCGGTACCGTCGGTGCCGCCGCTGAGCAAGAAACAGTCATCCCGGCCACCGGCCAATTCCACCGCTGCGGATAGAGCCAGCTGTTGATTGCGCCCGCCGCGTCCTGGAGACTCAGGCAGACACACAATGGTCTCGCCGCCCCAGATGTGCAGCCCAGTCGGTCCGTTGAGCAACCGCTGGGCGAGCACCCTTCCCCGTTCGGCGGCATCCCCTTCCAGTAATTCCCGATGCAGATGAACCTCAAGCCCTGCATCCCAAGCGGCAGCCGCCGCAGCGTCCTTTGCGATATCCAGGGTCGCCACTAGTTCGATCTCGGGACCCAGCTCCGGAATACCAACACGTTCGGCTGCCGCTTGTTCGGTCCAGGTCCGTAGCCAGTCCGGCAGCTCCAGCGCCGCCAGCCGCGACGCAAGCTGGAGATCGGGAACCAGAAGCCCAGAGCCAATGACACCCGGATCGTCTCCTGGCACGTCTGAGATAGCCAGCACCCGCAAATTGCGTCCCCCAAGCTTGGTCAGGAGTCCCCCACCCTTGATACGGGAGACCGACTTGCGGATGAGGTTCATGGCCTCGATCGGCAACCCACTGCCCAGGAGCCACGCGTTGATGCGTGCCAACTCCACGCAACCGAGCCCGGCGATCGGCACTTCCACAAGACTGGAGGCACCGCCGGAGATCAGAAACAACAAGGTCTCCTCACCCCGCCTGTCCAACACCCGTTGCAGACGCCGTCCCACATCCAGACTGCCCTCGGTCGGGACGGGATGCCCACCGACGACGCCTTCAAGACCGAAGCGCGTCAACTGTTCGAGGACTAGGTGGCCCGACTTCGAGATCACAAGCCCGCCGCGGATCTGCCCGCCCAGAGCGTCCCAGGCACCCTCGGTCATGGACTGAGCTGCCTTGCCTACGGCGATGAGGATCACCGGCCCCTCGATTCCCCGTTCCGTCAAGGCCTGCCGCACCACCGGCCGCCCCTGCACTGCCTCCAGAGCTTGATCAAAGACGCCGGTGAGCAGGCAACGAGGGGCAGAATCGACTCCCATTGGAAATCTCCGCGATGGAATGCAAAGAGGTATAAATAGCAAAGATAAAAGAACGAACAGGTTCCGTTCAATGAAGCTCTGCTGGAAATGCAACTCGTCTGCCCTGTCCTGCTTCGTGGTGCTCTTCGGTTCTCACCTAGTTGCCGCTTACCTACTCCGGGGTTGGAAAGACGAAGCTCGTCGCCGGGATGTTGCCCTCTTCCTCGCCGTCGTGGTCACCCTCCTGCACTATGTCATCAGCTACATGAAACGCTACTGCCGCCATGGCGGCATACCAGAACAACGGCAGAGTAGTCCCACTAAAGGCAGGTCGTCGGCCTCCTGATTGAGGAGGTTTGCAGCCTGCCTCCTGTCTACTGTGCCCGGTCTGCCATGCTGGGCGGGTTGGCTATTCCTGGAGTAGTTGGCAGGCGCTCACCGTATTCTACATCCATTCTTGGATGTTCTGTTTCCATGGAGAAACCAAGGATCAGGTATAAAGGGAAGTGATAGCGAGTACCTGGGAAGACCGTCTCATCCTGAATCTTTGAACCTGTCCGTAGATGGGCTCCCCACCCTCTTCGCCAACACCGAAGAGTATCCAAGGCCAGGAGCTAAGCTCGCGAGCCTGCATGCACAAGGGTGGTCAGCGCGAGTTCAGGGTCGGGAAACTAGGTCACAATCCTAAGGGTTCAGGTGAGCCAGGTCTGTGGTTCTGGATGATTGCCGGGCTGGAACCTGATAGGATCCAGCGATCTCCAAGGTCGCCAAACGCTTCGCCGAGGCGACGCAGACCCGCATCAAGACGATCAATGTCGTCGATGCCCAATGCCGCCCATGCCCGTCCAGCCCTGGCAGCGCCCGGATGCCCTGGTCCTGACCAGCCGCGCCTGTGCGCACCCCATTGCCACCCTCAACAAGCTCCCCGAACCCAGACCAAAAACCAGCCCCAGGCCGCCAACCCACCACGACGACATCAAACCTCCTGATCCCTGGTCTGCAACACAGCGGAGCCCAACTCGACGTCAAGATCGAATACCTGCGCCAACAGACCCGCGTCCTCCCTGCCCATCAATATCACCGGCATCGCCGACGCCAGCGCCATTCAACTCCTCGGTGAACCGCTGCTCCTACCCGAGGGGATGTAAACCAGGCAGTGGGGTGCCATGGCCAGGCTTGATCCGCCACAGCTTCCTGTGCCGTCATGCGTAAACTGCTGCATGCCGTCTACGCTATGCTCGAGAACCGAACACCCCGCGACAGCCGTCGCTTCTACACACCGACCGGTTAAGCCAATCGTATGCATCATTGACACCGACGAGCTGCTCCAAGACACCTTCGAACAGACAACTTTTTGTTGATCGTCACCTAACCTGGGTTTGCTCAGGAACAGAGTATCTTCAGCTTTGACCAATCTACTCGACTACGAATTGCGCCGATTCACACGACTCATAGCTTTTCCATCTTAAGGCTGGGTAGCTGAATAGTTATATTTCGTTTCCATCAGCAGAAAATCTGCGGATTGATAAAACGAGAGGGAATGCACTACTATAGGATAGTCTGATACGCTATGTGCTTGCTGGAGTGATGTAATTATCCGAAGTAGACGAAGACCTGGTTGAAGATTGGATCTGCTGTGAGAGCCGATTGCAACTGGTCCCGGATATCCTCCGCGCGGGAACATTCTCCGGCACAGACACCGAGCGGAAAGTATATTTCCACGTCGATGCGTCCGTTGAGATAGTGCAGGACGGTCCGCCGGCAGTTTATAGCCTCGGGTACTCCCTCCCAGAGCTGCTCGAGCCGAGTCAGGGTCTCGGCGCATGTGGGTAATGTAACCGAAATTGGATCCCTTTCATCGTCCTCCGGATCAATATGGACGGTGACATCGATAATCTCATCAATTTGTGACTTGAGCTGGTCCTCTACCAAGGACGCGATCATGTGACCCTCTGAAACGCTTAACCGGGGATCGACCAGGACATGGACGTCTACCGAGGCCTGCCAGCCGTGCCTTCTCGTCCGTAGCTTATGGATACTCTTGACACCGCCGACCGAGCCGATAGTTTTCTTGATCGCAGCCAAGTGCTCTGCCTCCAGTCCGGTATCCACCAGCTCCCGAATCGATTGATGGCAGAGCTTCCAACCAATATAGGCGACCATCACGGCGATGACGACCGCCGCAACGGCATCCAGGTAAGGAAAACCCATCAGGGTCCCAACCAGACCCGCCAAAGCCACGACCGAGGAAATAGCATCGGAGCGGTGGTGCCAGGCATTGGCACGTAACATCTCCGAGCGAATACGACGCGCGTAACCGAGCGTCCACCAGTAGAGCCACTCCTTGACCAGGATAGACACTAGGACCGCAGCCAGCGCCAGTGGCTGTGGCTGCAAGAGTTCGTCGGGAACAAAGATGAGATTACCGGCGTTCCAGCCGATGCCGCCGGCAACCATCAGCAGCAGGACACCCAGCACCAGGGTTGCCAGGGTCTCATAGCGTCCATGTCCGTAAGGATGCTTTTGGTCCGGGGCTCGGGCGGCGTGACACCCAGCATACCAAACCAATACATCAGACAACAGATCGGAGATGGAATGGATACCGTCTGCAACCAGGGCTTGAGAATGCCACAGTATCCCCGCGCCGACCTTGATCACTGACAGGCCTAGGTTGACCAAGCCGCCGACCACAGCGGTCTTCGCAATGGCTCCAGCACGTTGTTCTAGTGGCTGTTCAAACAAGGTCTGGCTCGGGCAAGGTTTGCTACTCACCTGGGTAGTGGTAGCTTTTCAAGTGGTGGAGATAAATCTTTGCATGATAGGACGATTCTGCTAGCTGCATCCGAAAACCGGAAACAAGCAACCTGTCAGTACAAATAGCCCTCTCCCGGAGGGAGAGGGCTTGGGGAGAGGGGACCGAACAGTTCTCACTTAAAACTTACCCACTACCCTCACATGCCCCACCGACGCGCATGACCACGAAATACTCACCATCCCTGCTGTAGGTACGCAGGACGGCGTGGCCGTTGATGCGACACCAGGCGGGTATATCTTGCAGCACTCCAGGATCCGTGCAGACTGCCTCTACCTGGATCCCCAGCACCAAGTCTGCAACCCGATCTTGAACCCTGATGACCGGGAGCGGACACAAGAGCCGCCGGCAATCCACAACCACCGTGCCTAGAGTATCCACTCCTTGGGGATCTCCTGCAGGCTGAGGGGACGGACCTCGAGTGCTCGCGTAGAGCCTGAAAGGAGCCTGACCTCGACGCGGACGGATTCGCAGTCGCGCCCCTGACCATAGCGCGCTACCAGCCGCGCTGCCAACTCGATGTCGCTATCTGCCACCATACCATCAATCAAGGCCTCGGGCCCACCGTGACTGAGCGTCTTGATGCTGACAAAACGCTTACGGAACCCAGCCAGGAAGCGCCCTTCGCCTTCTTCGCGTGCGATGATGACCTTGAAGTCGGGGCACGGCCGGATATGGCGCCCCACCTTCAGGAGCATGATATCGTCCAGGTCATAGACCCGATCACCGCGGCTGTTCCACAGATCCGTCAGCCTTGCGGCGTACTGGGAATCGGTCAAGAAGCAGCAACCGCCGGCCGGTTGAGCATAGTCATCAAGCCCATACGCCTTCGCCAATGCCATCTGTGGTTTTCTGCTGCGCCCGGAGAAATCGAACAGACGTTCACGCTCCACCCAGCCCTCCCGCTCCGGATGGGTTGGCGGCAGGCACCTAGCAGATAGGGGCCGCAGCAGTAAATCACCGGCTCCTGAGTCGTCTTGCACGATCGGCAGCGTGTCCTTGCGCTGAGACTTGGGCCGTTGCCCCACGACCTCACCGGTGACGATGAAGTCGAACCCATGCTCATGCATCCACGCATAGGCCCGCTGTACCATGAAGATCTTACAATCGAGGCACGGATTGAGATTAGCCCCGTACCCATACCTCGGGTTCAAAACCACATCACGGTAATCCTCGACCACGTCGACGAAATGTAACTTCATACCCAGGCATTCGGCTACCCAAAGCGCATTGTTGCGTTTGGGTTTAACGTTCCTACGGATGGCGTGTGTGTGACCCTCCACGCAGAAGCCAGTGAAGAAGTTCAGTCCCTCCACATGAATACCCTGGTCCTGGACGACGCGCACAGCGAGCATGGAGTCGAGACCCCCCGAAACCAGAGCGACCGCCTTGCGTTCAATCATCTTTACAGACTCAAAAATGACGTTATCTCCGGTCACAAATGGATCAGGAGTTCCTGGTCGGCGTGGGGGTACGGTGGGAACCGCACCTCTTTGGCTTTTCAGGGGAAGGTTTCCAGTCCATGCCCTACCAGCCTTCTTTCCCCGCTGCGGTTGAGCAGACGGCGGCCGATCGGATAGCAAACCAGATCGGCTAGCTGCAGGCCTAGTAAGTTCTGCTTTTCGTCCATGAACACCACCTCGAACGGCAACCGTTGGCCGCAGGGGCTTACTCCGTTACAGATACGCAGACACCAGCTCCAGGTCTCCATCGGAATAGGGGTTGTCAGGGTCTGCATAGCGATGATTCAGTCGCACTTTGTCGATGGCGCGGCGATCATGGTGTAGGGCAAACGTTTCATGAGGATGATAAGACCATCCAGAAACAGCTCCCACACCTTCCGTTCGAACAGAAAATTGAAGTTGCTCTTTTCCTTGCAGCTTTCATGGGTATGGGGAGTCACCGCTTCGTACTCGAGCCAATGGTGTTTGAAGTCGATTACTTCCGGTGCAACCTATTGTCTGTAGTCACACTTGGCAATTAGGCAGAAGGTCAGTACAAATAAGGGCTATTCCAGGTTAATGATAACTTAACAGAAATCCTATTTTAGGATATTTCAAACTCTAACGATCATATTGAAGAGTATGTCATCCTAGACGATGAAAATCCGTAGGCGCGTGGCTTGTTTATGTTAGACAACTCTCATGACATGACTGGTAGGTCAAGGCTAGAAAGGGGCAGCAACTTTCACGATATAACACGTAAAGTAAATTTCGTTATACAAAGAAAACATTATCTTCCAAACAAACCAAAGTACAGCTAGACCAGATTTTTATCTAGGAAACACTTTGGACCTTCTGAAATCACTGCCACGGGCGTGTTATGCCTATTGGGGGTGCTACGATGCCGATCTTGAAGGGCTGATCTCTACCGGACGCAAGGGATGCCCCTTAGCATTAGGGTCTGCCCAGCTTCTTCCCGAAATCCCGTTCGACTACGCTCAGATCCACCTTCAGTTTTTTGGCAATCTCGCGGTATTTCTGCTTGCGGGCAGCGTTGGTTCGGCTTACCAACTGACCAACCCCCGGCATTCCTTTCTTCACTCGGAGATAGCCTCTGCTGGTTTCAGTGACTAGTCCTCTTTGTTTAGCCTCGCCGACGGACAGCGCATAAGCAACGGTGGGTAACAAGAATGAGAGTGTCAGGGCGACGACCCAAGCGATTCGTTTGGTGACACCGATTTGTTTCTTCATGGCTTCGTCTCCGTTCCGAAAAGCTCCGGGTTCTCCTCTAACGTACGCTTGACGGTCTCGTCGAGCTTGACTCTGACCTCATGCTCGATTTTCATATTGACATTGATCTCAATTGGCTTGTTGGGCACCTCGACCATGACGCGTGGTGAACAACCTATGCCGACAGTTGCCGCGAACAAGACCCAGACAATCCTCGACAACAGACGCATACCATAAGACCAGACTTGGTCGCGGGTCATGGTTGTTTGTTGGCTCCACTTACCGGCGTTGATCATCCACATAGGTCCACATAGGCGCTGTCCTCTTGGATGCTGGATCCCTCCCCCGCCGTGGCTACCCACTTTCACTTGAGATAGTGGTTCAGGACTTCCCTGAACCTTTCAGCAAAGGTAGCAATCACCAGGATACGGCGGATAATCGTATCAAGCTCCCCCTCAATATTAAAGTTCAGCTTGAACGGGTGACCACCGTAGAGGTCGGGATTTCTGCCCACGAGCGAGATCGAGAGCTGCAGGTTATCTTGGGTCCTACCGTTCAACCCGATAGATAGAGACTCGTAATGGAAATTCCGCAGGGTCTCGAACAGAAGTTCGGTTTGGCTGTTATACTCGAAGAACCTCGGTTTCTCCTCAGGGCGATAGCGCAACAGGCCAGGTGTTTCGGCACTGATCGAGCCTTGATCGACAGCGATCTTGGAGCCGCGGATGCGTAGCGGTATCCGTCCGCTCAAGAACCCGGTGCCCCACAGCCCATCAAGTGGGACCAGCTGAAGCAGGGGGCTCAATCTAATGGTCTCGAATGTCAGAACGATGGAATGCTCTGCTGCAAGCCGATCGAATTGCAAAGCGAGGGGTTCTATTCGTATCCTACCACCCCCCCAGGCGAAGCAGAGCTGTTCGATACTGACGGACGGTGCCTCTCTGGTGTGGAATCGAATCAGGCCATTGTGCAAAGGTATGCCGATATCCAGGAGATCGACTCGAATTTCCTGGGTAGCCCACTGGTTTTGAACCGTCCGACCCGCATGTTGAAGCTGCGTATTGAGTCCTCTCATTGACAGCCCTGGTGCATCGAATCCCAGATCGTGCAACGCCAAGCGCAAGTGGGTAGCGGGAACCCCCGCGATCCAGGAGAGATCGCCGCTCAGGGTCAAGGAACCGCGCACCTCGCTGACGAGTTCTCCCATCGCGGGGACTAGGTCGCTTGGCTGCAGCCCCTGCGGCGAGAATCGAATCTTATCTAGCTGGTAGCTCAGCTCACCTATGGCCAACCCTAAGTGGTGCTTACCCTGCGCGGAGAGCTTGATCGGCACCCCGTGTCCTCGGGCTATCAGATCGAACGCTATGCCTTTGTCTAAACGACCCTGCGCCTTGCCTGTGAGCACCAAGTCCGGGAAGTCAGGGGGGTGCGCAAGGCTAGTTGCGATCACGTGCTGTAAGGCTACAGAGGTCGCTCGCTCCTGCTGCAAAGCCAGCTCAATGTCTGAAACGGCTACCGCCTGCTCGGCGAGCTCCAGGTACCCTCCCTGTGTGTTCAGCACTAGCTTGAGCGCTTTCTTGGTTGGATCAAATGTGGCGGACAGTCTTGCTTGGGGCATAGTACCAGCAAGCTTGAGGGGATCTTGCCCGCGTTTGATCGCCAGGACCACAGGATGACTTGGGAGAGTCAGCGCCAGTAACCAGATCTTCTTGGCAGGATCGAATCGCAACAGCGGCCTTCCCTTGACCTGACGGACACACAGATCAACCGGACGCAGCCACCGGACTTCCCCCAAATCCAGATGCTTTGCCTGTACTGATACGCAATCCCTCACTGTGAGTACCAGACCCTTATCCGTGTGTGTCAAACCTCCCTCCAGCTCGATTGCACCTCCGGTCAGGCGATCACCGCCGTGGGTGGCGTTGGAGATATCCACCTGCGTGGAAACCCGTCCCTGCATCTGCGACGCCGTGCCAGCTAACCGCGCGTCTAGCGCCTGCACGCGAATTTGCATTCCGTCGTGGGTCCAGCTGGTAGGGTCAAGTCGGAGCCGCTCCAGGTCGAATCGGAGCCCATCTTCCGGAGCGTGTTCCACACGGACGGATACTGTCCCCGCGATCTTGGGTTGGGACGGGGGGGCCTCGAGGGTAAAATCGACCGCACCCACAGCGGTCTGTCGCGCCAGATCGGTACTCAAGGCGAGCCTAAGACCATGCCCTGCAACATCGGAGAGCCGGAAATTTACAGGCGGATCAAGGCCAATCAGGCGACCGGTGACCTCCCAAGGCGATGCAAGTACGGCCAGGCGGAAAGCCTCGGATAAGGACAGGTTCAGATCGATGGTACCCGCCACCTCTGCTACCAAGTCGGGAAGGGTGCCGTCCCGAATCTGGAGGGAAATTTGTCCATCCGCCAATGCAGCCTCCAACAAAGGTTCGGAAAGGTCGGGCAAAGCCCCCTCAATCCGGGCCTGCAAGGACACCTGACCAGCAAGACCAACATCGAATCCCGCTAGCTCATCCAGAGCAGCCAGATTCAAATCCGATGCATTCAGGTTCAATGTGAAGGCAGGCACCGAACCCGTCCCCTGGTCCCAGTCGGCTTGAATATCGAGCATCACAGGTGATCCAGCCAGGTACACTGTCAAGCTGCCGGTGCCGGAAAACTGCTCGTCCCCGTCCCATTCCACAGTAGCTTGGCCCGCTCCAAGAGCCTTCAACCCACCAGGATGCCATCCTTCGGCACCCGATAACACCACCTCCAGCTTCGTTGCGCCATCCTGTTCTAGTCGCCCCTTCAATGCGAGCTCCCCGCGCACCTCCAGCCCGCAGGCTTCCTGATAGTGTAACTCCAGTTGGGTGTCGAGGGCCCAGGCCCCGGCTCCGATGTCTGCTTGCGTCACTGTGCCGCGCAGCGGAATCCGCAGCGCCCCCAGCCCTGTTTCCAGGCTCAAGCGGCTGGCTTGCAGCTCAATGCCGGCGACGGGGAGTGCAGGTACCTTCAGATCGGCCTTGTCCCACAGCGTCTCGGGTAGGGATATGCCCACGAGCCGGGGAACACCGTCATCCCCTGAGATGAAACGCAGCTCCGCACTCTCGACCAGGACCTTATCCAGGGCTTGATCGCGCAACAATCGGGTTGGATGAAACAGCAGGGTAAGGCGCTTTAAATGTTGCTCCCGGTTCAGCCCAAAGCGGATATCCGAGAGCGACAGGCGGCTGAGAGAAAGGTCTTCGATGGCAAAATCCACATCGCCAAGGCCGTTCGCGGCAAGCTGGCCCTTTGCCCAATCTAGCAAGAGCACTCCGACCATGATCAGGACCGCGACAAAGACGGCAGGGATCGACAGGGACAGCGCTAAGACTCGAATCGTTCGCTTCATCTCCCTAGGAGATTTCCTGAATTCCAAATGTACCAGCCGGTTACGTCCGAGAAAAGTAGAATGACAGGTTACGCCAGTTGTTTTGCCTGACAGAGTGGGAGACGAATGGCGACAAGGTAAGGTAGCCCGACCGATGGGCTCTCGTCCCAATTCCCTTAAAGACGCAGACCTTGCATTACCTAGTCGGCGACCTGAATGGATTCACGATCACGAGTTCACTGAAGGTCTATCCGTCCCGGAGGTCTTCGGTCCAGAGACGCCGCGCGCCGCTGCCAATCGCGGACTTGATGACCGGGCTGTCCCAGAACCAGAACGAAAGGTTAGCGGTTTCTCCCCACTTCAAGGCAGCGACAATCAGCGGCACTGAAGTGAAAACTATATCTGCGGTGTCCGAAAATGTGAGAATAGCCACATGCGCTGCCGGTACCGGCACACCCTAGACTGCGTGCAATCGCCTGTTTATCCGGTACCTTCGCGCCGAACAGGTAGACAAATACATTGGTATCTAAAAGAACCAGCGCTCACCGGTCATAGAGCCCGTCTCTACGCCATTGCCGTTCACCGCGATTGACGAGATTCTCGTCTGAGACCTTCAGTAACTTGTCCAGTTCTGCTAAGCAATCACCGCAAAAACACAAACCCAGTGTAGCACAGGGTTTCGGGATCCCTTGCAGTGCCGGGAACGATCTTCCGACAAGGATAGCGCCCGATCCTGGGTATTACATTCGGTGAACCGATAACGCCAGTTGAGCAGCGTACCGGTCTGCAAGGTCAGAGCGAAACCCAGCTCGTCATCCTCCGCACACGCGCAACTAAGGCGTCACTGGTTTAGCCCAACTCCAACTAGGTCACCGTTCAGTCGCAGCTCGTTCCAATCCGGGAACGACTACTGTGCTAGCAGGGGGCCCTAAATTTAGAAACCTCTTGCCGATCCCATTGACGCCTGCCGGCAAGGTGACGCACCCCAGATCAAAGTGCCAGTCCCCCTGGGAGCACTTGAAATTCTTGACCTCCACGGATTCAATCACGTCTACACCTCCAAAACACGAACAATGAGCACACAAATCCGTGAGAAAGGTATCTTCACTCTCACAGCATCCCCCATTGTGGTGGAAATTGCAGCGACGAAACCCTGATCGGATTCCAACAGATCAATAAAGGCCTTGTTCACAACCCCCTTACGCCTAATCAATCGCGCTGCCTGCTCGCGGACGAAATCCCTAGCCGATCCGTCGGAGACTAGGTCGTGTTGACAACTTAGAACGACGCCTGTCTCACCGCCGCCCAGTTGGAGGCTTCACCCCTTGAGCAATCTATCCGGCCTAGCACTAGTCCTTCAAAGAAGCTGGATAGGCTGCTGTTGGCCAATTCGTCCGTCACTACCGACCAGGAATATTTCCTCAACCGCTTGGCGAATAGCCTCTCCCTCCTGACGGAGGAAAGATGGCGTATCCTACAATCCTATCCGTCTTTGTCATAAGATCGGGTCGACGGGCTGCTGACGATTTCCAAGGAGGAACAGACAGAATTCAAGTCGCTACTGGAGTAATTCCCGAATGGTGTCTTTAAGGATGTTTCATCAGCAAATTCCGAAATGGGGCGAGATCAACCTAGGCGATGGAGGGGTCAGCTGGCGCAGATATCTGTATGCGCTATTGCAGAGAGAAAGCCTATTCGTCCATGCGGAGGTCTAGCCCCACCGCTGGTTGTCTAGCACAGGACCTGATCGAGCGTATGGTAGACAGAGAGGTGGCAGATCAAGCCAGAGAGCCGTCTAAACCCCCCGGGGCTACGCTCCAGGTTTCGAACAGCGCCTAATTAATTGGAAATTTTCTGGGCCTGCCTCGTCGCTTCCCGCGGAAGGCGAGACCTCCGAAGATCCAGAACGCGCGCTCCATAGCCTGCTCGAATCCAGTGCGGTAGCCGACAAAAGATTGCCCACCCGCTTTGTTGAGTTGTCCCATCTTGGACAAGAATTTATCGAGGTCCGGAACATGGTATTCAGCGACGCTTCGAATGCTGAAGGTCAGATAGCACAGTACGCACTCACGGTCGGCCATGGATCATCTTTTATACTCCTGTCGATTGCCCTCAAGGAGGAATCTGGTCACTTAAACTGATGTCCCTATCCTGCTCCTCCTCACGTTCTACGCCGCTGGCTGGCGGGCCCCTCGGAACCCAACTCCTCTTCGATCAGTTCATCCAAGTTTTTGTTCATGGCTGGCAAGACCCAATGTAAGACGATGCATCAAGCCACGCTCAGGGTAGCGGTCGTGTCCACCACAATGTACTGAGCACACCAAGGCTACGCGACCTCCTAGGCTTCGCGTCTCTGCGGGATTGAACCGCGATTGGTGTCCATTCACGTGCATTTGCGGTTTGCATAAGGACCGACAGTAATGGTTCAAACTCCTATTGGTTCCGCAATCCATGGTACTGGATTCCGGTAATCCCTGCCGGAATTCTGAACAATTACGACCGATATGACCAGCGTCGCCATTGCCATTGAATCCCACGGGAACCGGATAAAAGAATCCGTGAAAATCCGCGGATAGAAACAAGCTCTATTATGGACTCCGGACTGCTTTGGTGTGTACCGGAAAAATGGCATGACTGCCCACCCAAGGTTACACCGCAGTCGTGCCGGAGAGGATAGTAACAGTCCGGAGTCCATGGAAGTATTCAGACAAGCGACAGGACGATCTTTCCGAAATGGGCACTCGCTTCCATATCACGATGGGCCTGGGCCACGTCGTCTAGCCGGTAGACCTTGTGAATCAGGGGCACAACCTTCCGCTCCGCCAGCAGGGGCAGCACGCGGTGCGAGAACTCGGCGGTGATCACCGCCTTTTCGGACACTGGCTGCGATCTGAGCACGGAGCCGATGATCTGCTGGCGTTTGACCATCATCAGGGCCAGATTCAGCTCCGCCTTGATACCACTAGTCACGCCGATGATCACCAGACGTCCACCGACGGAGAGCGACTTCAGGTTAGGGGCCAGATAGGCGGCACCGATGTGGTCGAGAATCACCTGCACCCCTCGCCTGTCCGTAACGCGCCGGACCTCCTCGGCAAAATCCTGGGATCGATAGTCGATGACCAGCTCTACCCCCAGCGCCGCGACCCGTTCCAGTTTACTCGGCGAGGCCGTGACCAGGATCCGCACTTTGGGCGTCAAGGCCTGGCAGAGCTGAACTGCAGCGATGTTGACGCCGCCCCCCCCACCGTGCAGCAGGACGCTGTCACCGTCATCGAGACCGCCGATCATGAAGATATTGAGATAGGCGGTGATATAGGCCTCGCAGATACAGGCCGCCTCCTCAAAACTTATGGACTCGGGGATCCGCATCAAGTGGTCTGCATAGGCAACGGCATATTCCGCATAGCCTCCACCGCTCACTAAGCCCATCACCCGATCGCCGACAGACCAATGGTCCACCCCCACCCCCAGTGCCTGGACGGTCCCGGCTACCTCCAGGCCCAGGACCTCCGACTCCCCTCTAGGCGGGGGATACTTGCCTTTGCGCTGGACAATATCCGGGTAGTTAACCGAGGTGGCCACCACTCCTACCAACACCTGGCCGTTACCGGGCGTCGGCTGCTCTGCTTCCCCGATACGCAGGACCTCTGCCCCACCGAATTTGTGGATCAGTACCGCTTTCACGTTTCCCCTCGGGATTGTAGGTTGGATTAAGCACGTCCCTATAGAACTTAAGTGTACTGCTGTGATCGGGAACGCGCCATAACCCGACGTAGAAGTAACAATTACACTTGACAAGGATTTGCCAATTCACAAGAACCAAATCGCTACATGTCTTGTGTCACTGCGGCAACCAGAGGTCTTCCAGATCGGAAGACATCAATTCGAGCGGTGGTGCAACCGCCTGATCGGTATCGGCGAAAGTGGTCGATCTCAAGCCAGGCACAAGGCATCGAGTCGGTGCGCTTCCAGTGTGCTATGCGGCTGGATCGATCAGCCACGCATACTACCCGCCGTAGCCGGTGTACTAACGGGATTTCAGTCTATGGTAGTCGTTTCTTTGGAGGCTCTTTATGGGCTCCAGACTGCTGAACGATCACGGTAGGGGAACACCGGACATTTTGGGAGAGCCTTTATGTATTATGTATTGCAATGAGTTCTTCCTTCTTTACCTAGGAAAAGGAGTAATCACCATCCCAACCTCTTCCGAAAAGTTCTACTTCACAGGAATCTAGAAAAACCAGAAACACCAATTTAGTTACTGATTTCATAGTCCTGAATTTTCCCAACCCCTCTATCTGGTAGTGGTATATTTCAGAGTTTCTAGAGTAGAGGGTAGCGGAAAGATCTTAAGTGGTGATGTCTACTTTCCTCTTTTCCCCCACTGTTTCACGGTCTGGAAGTAAGGCTGGTAGCCGCGTAATATGCCAATATAGACTGATCGGTTTTCTGAGGATTTAGATCAAGTAAAACTTGAATATAATATTCGAACAATAACTCCAAGAATTTATGTTTTGTATTGCAAATAATTTTCAACGGAATTGATCGAGTATGTTAATATTTACGTTGCATCTCATCTCATGTAATACCTTTACATATTGTTAAGAATTATATAAGAATAGAATCCGACATCTTTATTTAAAGATCTTCCAAATCCCTTAGTTTGTCTTGATATGTAACATTCATTATAATGCTGCACAAGCATCGGAATCTCAAGCATCGGAATCTCCTCATCCATTATTTCTCAGCATTTAATGCCTCCTCTATCTATTCCAAAGCCCTCTAGGAAGTATAGGCCAATTTCCATGAAATATAGACAATAATCTCCTAATTCAGAAATCTTGCGTTTATATCATGATATAAAATATCGAAGTGAGATATGCGTCTTGCTGCTCTATTCTAAAAAATAGAAGGCTTATCCCCCTTTACCAAACCTTTCCCTTATCCCGTTCCTCGCCATAGCATCGCCAAGATGGGAACGATGAATCCCATTATTCTAAAGAGTTAAATCTGTATAATCAGGCTCGTTTTGCTTGTCGCTAAGGTATATACTCCAATTATCTCCATTATCCATAATTACCGACTTTTCCTCAAATGATGTTGTGTAATCTCATTTGAGGAAAGTAATTAAGTGGATCTATATACCTGACTAGCCACAGCCACTGAATTCGCATCTGTTTTTCTGTCGGCCTAGGCATCGGACTCACTAGTAGGCAGTGACGCAGCTTGCACAAAATCGCAAGCTGTGTCCAAGCA
>Ga0056114_1000250_pt1 | contig 16439 bp, 8 predicted proteins | sample WorMetHERISLAND1_FD_77005 | JGI IMG/M metagenome (GOLD analysis project Ga0056114, IMG submission 77005) | Marine gutless worms symbiont microbial communities from Max Planck institute for Marine Microbiology, Germany - Olavius loisae HERON... ...
CGCAACCGGTCGTCCGATCCACTTCATGTTTTGTTCTAGGATAGGGTTTTCGGGGACGGCGGATCTAATGGCGCTATTTCCGGTTCGAACAAATCCAAGATGGCGGCCGCCGCCAACTTGGATCATTTCGAATGGCCATATCTCACAACAGCTCACGATCTACTTATATAGCGCGCATCGCGCGGTCATCTTTGCTATAGCACAGCTTTCTTGTTTCAGTTCTCTAATCGAACAGAAGGACTTTCTGTTGGAACACAGGACCAGTTATCGTCGGACGCGCGTCATGATGACGCAGACGACGACATTGCTATGGGACTAGGCCTACGTATTCCTCCACCTACAAGCCATGGGTGCTTAGACACACACATCAGACTGAGAGACAATGAAACCTATGTATAGGCCTACTGGATGTGTTGACGACGTTGGACGACGGTTGCGTCGCCTCCTGGCAGCATTCGCTGTTGAAAACTTGTCGCTGCAGAAGACCGCGGTATCGGTACAATGATCTCGTCCCTACCAACTGTTCTTGGTCGCTCCGGAGTCGTTAGTCGACCTACAGCTACCAACACAGAAATCATGTTAGTAAGTAAGTAGACGTTTATTCGTATAACGCCACACTGTTAGATCTTTATGACATATTATTCAGCCCTTTGACGCCCACTGTTGCCGTAAGGGTACAGCCATAAAGCATCCTGTGCCAGACCGGGTTAAGCCGTCATTTGTAATTTTCGACATCCGGGTACTCTGTCGCTCAGGGCTGAGCGTCAGAGTGGTTGGATGTCAAAAATTACAAATGACGGCTTAACCCGGTCTGTCACAGTATGCTTTGTATAGCTGTACACTGTACCCATATGGCAACAGTGTGCGTCAAAGGGTTTAAGACTTCCTATCCCTCCGCGATGCAAGCAGGCTAAAATAATGTAAACTGCAACATTTTTCTGTACCTTATTAGCTTACATTACTATTACGTATCTAGCTAACGACCGTTACTTAGTCAGTAACGCGGACCAGGCATAATATAATGACACTTCGTCATAGCCAATGACAACGACAGGTTTACGTCACTTGACCGTGATGCTTGACTTCCTCAGCAATGACTGGTCTTCTTGACATTTTCGGCTTTTAAATTGGTTCGGTTTTCGTTCTTGTAATTTTTTAGCAGAATCGGATTTCACAACAGCCTGCCTCGAATTTGGACAGTCGATTACTTTTTGAGAGTGGTGTCCCAAAATTGACAGTTTAGCGCCCCTTTTATTTTTACTCCCCTCCTCGAGACACATTCGTTTTTGCGAAAGCTTGAAGAGATTTCTCTGCGGACATCGCTGTTGGTTCGTACCTATACAGTCAGCCCGTTAGAACGAACGGAAGTTGTTAACGATATAATGTGACGCGTATTTATGACATGCTGCCGATAGTGTAGCGCTAAACTGTCCTTTTCGCTGTGTTGAGCTTTCGTTCTGACTGGACGAATGGCCTAAGCTAAGTCGTAAATACTTGCCTATGAGCGTAGGCCTATTGGCATACCAAATCGTAAATGCATATCTTTAGCCAAAATTTACAGCTGCCTGCTGTCAAGTGATTTTGAACAGTGTTCAGTACAGTTCACCGACAACACATTTAGCCGTTCAGGCACGATAACAGAAAGACAGCACAGATCGCACTACGCATAGCATAACGCAGGTAATAAATGCCACCAGGCGACTAGACCGGCGCTGCTGCAGTGCTAACCCACGTTGACGATGTTCTAGTTCACACATATATAAAAGCGGAACTAAAGACTATCTGCCCAGGCACCGTGTATGAGTGATAATCACTGAGTGCAATGAGATCATATATAGCAGCAGATGTATGTGATGTGGTATACATCCGGCTTACGAGTGACTCACATTAAACTCGTATCAGGCTGTTTAACGCATGATGACTGTCGTGAATTCATGTTTGACACAGATGCAGTGCACTGGTTAATGGCTTCGCAGCGTTTTGACTACCACATCAACTGTACTGTACCTGTATTAGACAAAGCTCTCCTAAAACTGTCCGTGTGCACTTTTATTGTCGGATTATTCACCTTATGCCTATTTCACGGCTTTAAGCAAGTGAGGCGTTACCTTGTGAGGAGGTACAGCTGGTGTCATTCAGCGTCACTTTTCCGTCGCGTGTTGGAAACACATTCTCGGCGTGACGTCCGACGAAGTTTCCAGCTGGAAAGAAGTTTGCCACGACGAACCATTTCCCGTCACGTGACTGAGCTCGACCAATGCCGACCTCGCGACTTGACTTCCATACAAGCTGAGTGAAGTGGCCTAGAGGGACGTATACACAAGCAAGAATGTCAATACGCGCCAACGATGGCTTTGCGCTATCCGTCGATCGCGTTGCACTGTCGATTATGGCGCAAACGGATTTGCTCTATCCGCCGACAGTCAAGGCAGTCAAGCGTACGAGTGAGTTATTATTTTAAAATTACAAATTATCCATCTTTGTCGACAAAGTTCATTTCAATAAGTTGTACTAATATGATATGATCTTCGTCAAAGACAGTTAAAGTAATAAGTCTATTAGCTCCTATCGCTGCTGAAGCATTAACAAGAAGCCCGGCTGTTGCTGAGAAATCCCTATACGTTGCGACAAAAAGTAGATCTAAGAATTGTTTTTATTTATTTCCGACTTCCGCAACAGACGACAGAAAAATAGCCGAGCGTTACATAACGTAACATTCGATTGGCTAAAAGTAACGAACAAAGTAATAGCGGCAATAATACATAATTAATAACCTGTGTTAGATCCGTTGTGGAGTCTGAAGTTGTAGTTCTTCACCTCTGCGTACCACTGTGTCACCACTTCATCACCTGCAGTGACAATCATCTATTATTATATTAATGTTAGTTTGTGCTGCCGGCGATGCCAGGTCGATGCCGTTTGATTTAGACGAACCAAAATGACGTAAAAATACGTGGTCGAAGTCCTTGCCCTGACTGCTCGGACGTAACGGCTAGGTGTAAGGCCCCTATGTATCAAAAGCCAGTTATATGTAAAAAAAATTGGGGTTAGGTTAGGGTTAATGACATCATGGTAACTTAGGAATTATCGCTAGATAAGGGATTTTACAGATGGGCTTCAATATTTTGCATTTTTACACAAAAGTGTCTCGCGTCTCGCAGCGTATCTGCCTAGCGGTTAAAATGGGCGGGGGAATTACCTCCAAAACGAAATGAGCCCCAAAGTAACATGCTTACTTACAAGTTACAACTAAAACACGTTTTTTGGTTGCAATAAAGGTGAAGCAACGCTTCTAGGTGCGCTTGAGGAACAAAATTTAACAAGTATATGTCAATTAAGTAACAAGTTATACCCTTGCGCAACATCCGTTTCTGGCGGCCACCAATTTTTAGCCGACCGTACTAAGGGTCGCGCTGTTGCTACAGTGTTGCATCTGTCGTCTGTCGTCTGTACGGAATGTATTGTGGCTAAACGGTGCGTACTAGAGCAAAAGTTACTATTGACAGCGAAAGGCTAAGTCAAAAGTTAAAGTGACCCAATGTCATCAGTTGAGACACCTGTGATGTTTCGTTTGTCGCTGAACCACTTGAAAGCACAGTTTTCGCCGAGCGACTGTCCACTGTAGCTGGCATTCGGGTTATGACCGAGCGATCCAGTACGACCCATGTGATCAGCCCATCGCTGGGCGATTGTTGACAGGACTGCGTTGTGTGTCAGTGGCGACACCTGGTGTGTTCGACGGTAGTCGTTGATCGACTTGATACATTCATCGATGAACACGCGATCAGTCATCGTAAACCTAACACACGCAAGTTTCACGTGCAATGGGTCATTGGGTCATGGGTCAAATGGGTCAACAAATGTGAATGGGTCAAGTGGGTCAGACGCGACCCACGATTAGGTGAGGTATAAACGTGTTTAAATTAAAAAAAATTAAAGAACAGATGTTCACCGTGTTCAGCTTATAAGTTGCAACATTGCAGAGAAGAGAAGGCAAAAATAGTCGTGAACTCATCAAGATTCGTGAATAGTCGTGATCGACTCGATGTCATGGTCTGGGTCACGGGTCATAGGTCACGGGCCAGCTGAATGATGGGTCGTGTGGTTCACGGGTCACAAAATGTGACCCATTGTCAGCTCTCAATCATGAGAGAAACATTAAGCACTTTTGTCTTCATCTAACAGTACTTTACGCATTTCTCTACTTCATGTCACGCGACCCTCTCCATGGCGCCGCATTAAATGTTGCACCCCGTCTGTCTGTCTGTCTGTCTGTCTGTCTGTATGTCTGTCTGGGTTGGGTTAGAGTTGACCCTATAAACAGCGTACTTTTAAATTTTGTTGCACTAAATTTAACAATATACTGACACCCGAACCGATCACATTGAAACACTGTGGGAATGATTGTTAAACCTTAAAGTATGCTGTACCTAACAGCACAAAGCGGCTCGGACGTGTGAAATAAAGCTGATTTCACATTTTAGGGCCGCATAACGTCATCGTGCGACAACCCTCGGAGCTACATATTAACATCGGAGTCCGGCCTAGTTGAATTGAACATTGTCGCTGCAGCTCAATAGCGCGTTTGAATTCAAAGACGAAAGAAACCTCAAAGACACGTCACACTAGCTGCGATATATAGGGTGTGATGTGACAGACGAGACATTAACCATTTGACGCCCACTGTTGCCATATGGGTACAGCTATAAAGCATCCTGTGCCAGACCGGGTTAAGCCGTAATTTGTAATTTTTGACGTCCGGGCACTCTGACGCTCAACCATGAGCATCAGAGTCCCGAATGTCAAAAATTACACGTGATGGCTTAACCCTGTCTGGCACAGGATGCTTTATAGCTGTACCCATACGGCAGCAGTGGGCGTCAAATGGTTAAGAGTTCATTGGTCTGGTTCAGTGCCGCGTACCTGTAGGCTAGCACAGGTGCGTCACAATTGCTCACCTTGGGCCGTTTATACACAACGCGCTAAGCTGAAGCGATTCACCAGGCTGACTGACTGACAAGTAACCATTCGTAGGCCGATATAGGCCTGATCGCAGTCATGAAATGGGATTTACAGTCGATAGTTTATAGCCATGCAGAATAATTCACGTAAATGGCGACAAACACAAAATAAAATGACTTACAAAATAACAACAAAACAGAGCAATGACTATGACAATATTGACACTTGCCCCTTGTTTGAGGCTGCGAGGGGATCCCCAAACTTCCCATGGTGGGTCATGATTTACAGGGGGCTCTATGGTGAACGACCTCCGCGTAGAGATCGCCGATTGTATATAATGCGGTGTTTGAGGGGCTCAGCGTTGGTTATGGGTTAGGATCGCCCCCGCAAATTTATCGTCTGATATGCTGCAGGGTTTGGTGCCAAATTTAGTAGGCTAAATTGAACAGCAAAGGCCACAAAACCTTTCTCTAACCCCACATGTTAGGTCGCTGCGTTAAATTTGGTAGTAACTGTTAAACCATTATGTACATTATGTATATTTTTTGAACAAAAATTAATTTTTTGTCTCTTAGCCTTAGAGAACACTTCCTTGAAATGTACAGGAATACCCCCCCCCCCTCAAAAAAAAAAATCATACGCTTTGCCAGTGTAACCTGTTGCTATTTTGTGAGATATTTTTATTGCGTTAACTTATCTAACGATAATTACTGTAAGCAAGGCCATTAGGCCCCTGTGTTAACGCTTGAAGCTATAGGCCTACTGTTACCGTGTACCTAGCCTACATTATACAACTCGCAAAATCGTATATTTTGCCACAAAATTTCACAAGCCAAAGATATTCTAAATAAAATTGATCTTGTTGCACTAAATTAATAGTTAATTGTAAAAGCAGGCAATATCATTAATGATGGGTAGCAGCACAACATAAACTTACCCGCAGCTACAAGATGTTCACTGGTGGTGAGTCGTTCTCTGTTGCTATGTTCAGCAGCGTCTGTACAGCTGTCGAGCGTATATTCAGTCATTTGACATCGGCTCAGCGCTTATATTAGGTAAATTGCGTTGGTGACCACACGCAGTCACATCCGGTTCATGTAGGCAGCCGGAAACCCAGCCCAGTACAGTCAGATATGACTGCTGTAACCGTCAGTTTGCCGGCGACAAAGCTTATAATACTGGAGGCCCCTACACACTGACGGACGCTGGCTTTACAATAACTTTGGGCCGACCTGTCAAATCTCACGCATTCGGAGTCTATCGGCTATCGCACCGTCACTGCTGTCAATCACCGAGCATGTTGCTTGTAATATCATGCATTCTCCTTTGTATTACTTATTGCGCCTGTAAAGTGCAAATAATTAAAACTTTTAACATTATTTTGCTAACCTTAAGCGGTAATGGTAGTATACATACTGGGCTAGTAGCAGTCTATCATCATACTCGTAAGGCCTCGTGTACACTGGCGAATATCGGCGACAAAGTCGGAGTCGATTTTGTCGCCAGTGTGTACTCGGCCTAACTAGACTAAAGGAGAAAGTCCGATGATTTTTTTTTGTTTATTTGTCTTTAACTCATTCCTAAACGGAATGAGCTAGTGCAATGACGAGGTGTCCGGTGTCGTTCTGTCTGTCTGCCTGTCTGTCTGTTTGTCTGGAGACGCTACTCTTCCCTTACAAATGCTCAGAGAATGATTTTTAACAAAATACAGTCGGTTTTTCATCCATTGAGGGGCTTTGGTGTGGGTTGAGTTCATCATAGCATTGAGCTGATGGCAATTGTTTGCTTGCAGCAGAACGGATCAGCTTTGATGCCATTGTTTTGTTCAAGCATCGGCTTGAACGCCCCAAAGCCCAAAATGTTGCACGAAACCCCATAGTTATACGCTCAAATCGTTCGACCTAGAGCTATTAAACTTGGCAGGGTGATTCACTCACCAACCAGAGCCAGGTAACCCCGTCTTGTCATTAGAATGAGGACCTAGGGGGCGTGGTCATGGATGTAGGTAAGTAAGTAAGTAAGTAAGTAAATAAGTCATCTTTAATAAGAAGTGACAACCATACATAATATACAAATGAATTGAAAATGAAGCAGAGATTAAAATAAAACAACGAAAACTAATAACATCGTAATACGAATAAAACCTAAGCTAGTTGAATGTAGCATAATATTTATACAACGTTCGAACAATAAAGATTACAGACCAGAGAGATAATAAACAAGACAGTGTCATATAATAATCCGGCAGATAAAAAGAATGTCCGTGATCAGTCATTCGAATGCAAAGTATTTGAAACGATGTGATGGAAGGAGATGATATAGAGAGAGGCCTGGGTTGAACACCTTAACGAGTAAACCATACCGTCTTATCTTATTAGATCGTTTACTGTGAGATTGGTTTGTATGTACACTGTAGCCAAATAGCTTTATACACCTTTAAAATTAATAACTTCAGTACTGAAAAAACTGCCCAAAGCTGGGAGAGCGTACAACATGCGAGAAACAATCTCGTTGCTTCACATACAGTATGTAACAATATTGCGGCTCATATGCCGATAGTTTTTGCGGTCGTCTTCGGAATAGCGGCATGCTAGTGGAGCGAAATGTACGCCTTTCAAATGAAGACGATTACAAGGCTGCCACGAGGCTATTGGGGGGGGCACGAAGCTCAAAGCCAGGGAACGACGATATCTAGGGGATGGCTCAGAACAGGTCACTAAAAGTAAAATTGCAATTGAAGAGTGGAGAGAACATGAACAAATAAAAGCAAGGACAAAATACTGAGTTTCCATGCAGCGTTTCCCGAAGACAGCACAGCAGCTCAGTTATGATAGAGTGTGGCTGTAGCTGTATGCGGGCAGACTATTCCTCGCTGTTCCAGCCAGTGAAGAAACAGTCAATAAGTCATTCATAATGTCATATTCTTACATACAGTACGTCTTCAACAAAGTTCTCAATGTATCTGCACATTTCAAATTCCATATCTTGAATTCCATATCAACCTTGAACGTAATACTGCAGTTTTCAGTTTAGTAGCCTTGCAATGAATATGTCTGACCCTGTCCTTGCCCTTGTGCCTTCACAGGTTGTTTGTTTTTCAGTCTCATCAGCTCATTTGTGGCCCTGTAAGCTCTGCATCCATACCCCACCCTACCGCCTCCCAAAATTGTGAGTGCCGCAGAACACTGAACACTGTACTGCATTCTACACTGGCTTTCGATTGAGACGGAAGGTCATTCCACAAAGAAATAAATCAGATATTTGTTCTTCCAAAAAGTCATTGACTTACAGAACACTACAAAGAAATACACGGCAGCTACGGGCTACCAGGAAAACGACAGGCTCAACAAAGATGGATTAAACCCATAAAAAGCTTGCAAATGTACGTGAATACTCAAAACACAAAAACACAAACAAGACTCAATACAGTAAGCAAGAAAAGAAACAGGAGAGGAAATGAGAAGCAGAGACGAGAGAGAGACAGAAGTCAGAAAACAAATAAGCCTGATTCCCTGACATAGCTATAGCATTATTTTGGGAAAAACAGTTGCACTATAGGCTTATTACGGTCATCTAACAAGCAAGTATTCGCCCATGATGAAAGTAATTGACATTCTCCGGAGAGAGACGAATCCCCGAAGAAGACCAAATGTCGAATCGCTTCAGTGAGCGGGCAGAACGTTTTCTTTGTATCGTCCGACGTAGTTGCCGGCCGGGAAGTAAACACAGACGACGAATACTTGTCGACCGTCAGATGTCTTCGCTTTGCCCACTCCCAGCTCTCGACTGGATTTCCACACCACTTGACTGAAGTGACCCGTCCCTGCCGTAGTCCAAACACAACGAAACTCTGTTGTAATAAACTGCTCGTACATGGCACTTGAACTTGAGGAGTTGTACTTACGAGTAAAAGCACGTGTAAAGCATCGTATACAACTGCTAGATCATATAAGCATGTCGGTAGGCCTACTTGCACAATGTTCAGTCTTGCAATTCAAATACACAAGAACACTGAAGAGGTGCGTGCTATTTTGTTTTTCTGGGTCAGGTTTTTTACATGGCCCTCACTAGGTGGCCGCATTAAGCGTTGCACTCCGTTCGTTTGTCTGTCTGTCCGTCCGTCTGTAAGTCCGTCCCGTGCCTCGATTTTCTCGAAACAGGAAAACCGTAGAAATTTCTAATTTAATGGGAACATAGCGCTGGATGAGAGTGACTAGGGGAAATTTGAGGTATAAAGGTCAAAGGTCAAGGTCAGTGGGAACGAAAACGTAAAAATCGTTTATTGCGCATATCTTCGTCAAAAGTGGATCGATTTACGTCAAACTAGGACCAAAATGATCAATGGCCCAATGAGTGTTTTTCCGTTTAATTTCCCTCTAATCGTGAAAATACGCATTTTACATTTGTACCTATTTGTGCTGTGTTATATGTGTTAATGAAATGGCAATATATAACGTGTGACAAACTGACAATGACTCACGTGTTATTAGCTAAGCTAAAACAGTGCTCGTTTGATAAAACGTGGTGCAATTACTGATCTTCATGAACAGATTTAGGTCTATCTGCAGTCATCAAAGCAGCTACACTGACCTGGACTGTTCTCTGGTTTGTTGTAGTTAAACTTTGACGCTTCGGCGTACCACTGATCGACGACCTCCTGACCTGTTAACATCACATCACTATAGGTATTCACCATCAGTTCACTCACTCACGTACAACGTTCAGCAAACAGTGGCCAATAGTTAGTCACCGTGCAACAAGCAACAGAGTTAGTGACAAATTGCGCGTAAAAGTGTACTACTGCATGGTGCTGTAGATAAAATGGTCTCCTAGCGTCATACTGTGACATTTTTTTCAGTTTGTCACAGTCTGAGTTGAAAAAGTTGAATGTATGTTGGAAGAGTGTTTATCGCAAAGTATTTTGTATGAATATCTGGGAGTCCGTTAAGCAAATTCAGTTCTTTTGTTGTGGGCGCTTAGATCTTATACGGCTAACACATAGTCGAAGATTAAAATTCTTGTGCGGATTGTCTAAGTGCAGTGCGCCTGCTATATCTGAAGACTGAATGCCTTAAGAGATATAATGTCAGAAGTCCTGCTTTTGATTCATTATATGCAGTGTTGGAATTGACCTAAAAGAACTGGGGGGTCAGCTGCCGAAATGTTTGAAATTTTGCCAAGGGATTGAAGTTTATGGCCGATTTTCACTCAAAAATGAGCGTTTGTAGACATGAACTGGGGGTTCAACCCTCCAACCCCTCTGATTATATGGTTTTGTTCTTTGCGTCTCCTAAATGGGATGGTACATAATGTCTATCTTGTGAAAAGCTCCCAGCTGTTTTGTGCCGGCAGCGAGTATTGTTCGTGTCTTACTTGCTATAGGGCCTACTGCACTAAGCTTAACACTAAGCCATCAACGACACAGGCTTATCTAGACGATTATCGCACTGCAAAGAATGAAAGATTTGGACAGCTGCCCGCAAGCGACAGACTGTATTATGCAACAAGTGAAGTTATTAAGTACGGTAATCGTTGAGTATTTGCATTCAGTCGTCTTACGGTTGAATTACCTGTCAATAAACGCGCTGAGACGCCCTTTACACACAGGTCAAAGCATGCCCAATCCAACCAGTTCACCGACAGCTCTAGTCTATTTCACACAGCGTTTGATAAAGACCGTTTATCCACTCTAGACACGATACAAAAGATAGGAGTCTCAAAGTGGGTCGTGATATAATAATAGAATGATAGCGGCCCGATACTTTGACAGGACACGTGGTCTCTCACGCAGCTAACTTGTATTATATAGCCACCAATTTTCACATTTTTGTTTACAGTGACCATGAGCTCTATTTTTGCCATCAAATTACTTCGCTGTTTTCAATTTGCACAGCAATTATTGTTCCTCCGTGTTGGGACGTCAAATCAAGGGGCGTCTACACTGACCAGTGTAATCGACTTGACCAGTGCCACTCTTGGCTGCCACGTTCTCACCGACTGGTTGACCTCGATACTTCTGATTGCTGTGTTGGAGCGTCTTGATTGATGCAAGGTGCTCGGCCCACTGCTGAGCCATTGACGTCAGCTCGTCGTTCAACACCAGACCACCCACCTGTACAGTCAACGTCAGTCAAGGCAAATAAATATTCATTCATTCATTCATTCATTCATTCAAAATCTTCGAATTTTTCCATAAGTTTTTAATATAATTTGTAAGTTGTTATATTATCAACGGCACATTAAAACTTGTGACAACTTGTCGTTCGATTACTATGAGATAATTTGATTATAGCCAATGTAGGTTACGTTAAACCACTGTGTCTATGGGATAAAGTTAGTGGTAACGAACAATCCCACTCTAGAGTGTTTAACACACTTATTCCACTGTCACGCGAGTTGTGGCCGATGATCAATAGTGTAATGTCCAGCTGTTGTTCACACATGACTGCAGCAGTGGAGTTAGCGACATGTTATACCACTTCAGACACTACAGTAGACATAGGCAGTACGAGTGTGACAGTGGAATACGGTGTTGATAGGTCAGTGTTTCCAGACAGACACAGTGTATAGAGATAAATCGATTTACAGATCTATGCTTGTTCCGGTGTACGTTGTGGCAGCGAAGGACGTCACTGACAAACTCCTGCGGTACCGCCCCACCGTCTCTGCCTCTGTCTTGTAGTGACATCGATGACATCCTCGGCTATACACAGCGTAGTCAGCACACGGTATACTGCTCGACGCTATACACGAAAGCTAAATTCAATAAAAATAAATGATAAAACAGAAAGTTTTAACTGAGCTTCAGCCCTACGTCGTACGCTCACCACAGTTTCCGTCCGTCCGTCTGTGTGTCCGACCAACGTTGGGACTAACAGTCCTCAAACGGCATACCTGTTACTACGAGACCACAAGCTGTTAATAAGCGTGATTACTTTTATAATAAACTATATCTTAGGCCTATACCTATGGTTGGTATCGTGTGAATAATCTATTCGGTTCGTAATTGTAGTTGGCGAGCTAAAACGGTAATTAACAGTGTACACAGTTTAGCTAATGTGGAATGATAAAGTAACAAATAAATCTACTCAAGTTGTCGACAAACTACAACGCACGAGTTTCTATAATTTCGTGTATACGCCGCTAAGTTACATCGTCGCCTATAAGGCCGCGGCGCATTGTGGCAATTTGATTTCAACCCTTTGACGCCCACTGTTGTCAGGTACCGGGTTAAGCCGTCATTTGTAATTTTTGACATCCGGGCACTCTGGCGCTCAGGACTGAGCGTCAGAGTGCCCGGATGTCAAAAATTACAAATGACGGCTTAAAATGGCACAGCATGCTTTATAGCTGTACCCATATGGCAACAGTGGGCGTCAAAGGGTAAATGAACTTACTTACTTACTTACTAAATCGATTCTAGAGTGGAGCATCATACCTCATCATCAGTATACTCGGAAGACCCTCTGTTCTCGGTGACTCTGCGAGTAGTCTCTGTGCGTCCGTCAGCTGTCCTACGTGTCTCAATGATCGTTGTCCTTGTTATGGCATTAGCTCCTCGCCCTATCGTCTCTGTCTGAACCTCCCTCTTCACTGACTCCCCTCCTCCACTGCTCGGACTGCCGCTGAACCCAGAATGAATGTCAAACCCGTCGCCGAAACCCGACCTCTTCGTATCGAGTCGCCCGGTCGTCTCTGTGTCAAACAGCAGTCATTTACATGTAGCTGAACTGAAAACTAGATCATCATCATCATCATTTATTTGCCTGGAATATACAAAAGCAACAATAACATTGAACGGACAGTAGGGCAGGACAGTAAGGCAACACGAGATGCTCAATAACTGCCAATAAAAACTAAGCCTACAAAATATATTATAAACACAACATTAAACTCGGCCGTATAACCTATATTGTGTTGGTGCAGACGTAAAACCATGCTCAATCAATCAATCAATCAATAAACTCAATTAAGTCCATCCTGTTTATCTGCTGCATAAAACCTGAAAGTGATGTTGAAAAGTCTGTGTCAGCAGGCAAACTGTTCCAGATATTGACTACACGTTCAGTGAAGAATGAAGACTGAGCAGTGCAACTAGAATGTTGTTTGTACAGTTTGTAGATTAGCTTCTGTCACAGCAAACTATTAAACAAACAAACAGATCGCGCGTACGCGGGCGCCCATTCTATTTTTGGAAGTTTTGGTAATAAGATGTGAAAATGGAAATGCAAAGACGTAGCGGTGGTCGCTTGTCGGTGCACAGAACTGTGAGGTTAAACGAGGGCAAACCTTTGAGGCCGAGGCAAAAGCTGAGGCCAAATCTTCGAGGCCGAGGACAATTTTCTGAGTCCATAGATAACCTATGTATACCTCATCAACCCCTGAATAGTTAAATACTACCGTGAACGTGAACTTGAACACGTTTATATCAATAACACAAGGTAAGTAAGTAGACAACTTTGGTAGATAATCATTGCAAACTCACAATGATTATCAGTTCCATCGTTACACTTATTTTCACGAGGCCAACACAAAAAGTTTGAGGACATGCCGAGGACAAATGCTCGAGGCCGAGGCCGAGACAGAGGCCGAGAACAAATCTTTGAGGCCGAGTCCGAGGACAAAATTTTGGCCTCGAGGCTAACTTGTCTTGGAGGACTTAACATCACTGGTGCTAAGCTCGTGTTTATACGTATGTTAATGCGGTTGGTTCAGTACCGTCTTCCTTCACTGGCAAGACAACCTTCCCGTCGCGTGTTGCAAACACGTTCTCAGCGTTGCGTCCGACGAAGTTTCCAGCTGGAAAGAAGTTTGCCACGACGAACCATCTTCCATTACGTGATTGAGCTTGACCAATGCCGATCTCGCGACTTGACTTCCATACCATCTGAGTGAAGTGGCCTGTGAATCGTATACCAAATGTTGTTGTCAACATTTGACTGACTGACTAAATTGGATACAGCTATAAAGCATCCTGGACCAGACCGGGTTAAGCCGTCATTTGTAATTTTTGACATCCGGGTACTCTTACGCTCAGCCCTGAGCGTAAGAGTGCCCGGAAGTCAAAAATTACAAATGACGGCTTAACCCGGTCTGGCACAGGATGTACAGCATCTCTTCGCGACCACGAAAGGGTTTAATGAATATGCATGACATGAAAATACATGTAGATCATCAAAAGTGCAAGACATGAAATTGTATGACGTGAAATTGTAGGGCGTCATATCATACGCGGAAGTAATAGTACGAACCTCTGTTGTTGTACTTCAATGAAGTGAACACATGTAATATACTGGGCACACACTCGAAGTTGGCAAACATTCCTCATTTGCTATGCAGCCACTCCCGGGTCACTTAAAACAGCATTTTAACCAATAATAATTTTCATGTCTTGCTTTTTTGATTTTTTTATTTGATTTTGATATGTGATTTCTTCAATTTCACGTCCTGCTGCACGCTTTGCTTTGTTCATGTTTGAACTTGCATCGTCAGTTCCGGTGCGAACCAGATTCAAACTTGCTAGAAAATTATGGGAAGAAAACTACAATGGAAACACTGTAGGGAACATGGCTGCAGTGCAAACCTGTTTTCGGTCCGGAGTGCGTTTTAAAGTTATATCGTTCGACCTCGCTGTACCATTGATCGGCTACCTGCTGACCTTCATAAATGTGCATCAGAACATGTCATGAAATACTACATAATATATCGCTAACCGAACTCTATTACAACGATCGGAAGTTACATCTTACGACGTCTACTATCGTATCGAATTCGAAAGACAGTTCAAACTTCAAAGACATTTCCAATCACACACTTCTAGGCCTGAAAGTTGACACTGTTGTATATCTTGGGAACGCCCCCAATTCTGATCTGGTGTGCAGATGGACAAGAAGTCCAGTCAGAATCTTGCAAGAACGCCGCTCAAGTCTCAGTTGAGTGATTTCGCCACGCAACATTTGAGTGGTGACTCATCTTGACTTGACAGTAGCGGATTTTGTGTTCTTGAAATGATTTTCACGCTGAGTGAACTTAAACTAGCGAGTTAAGTAGACTCAACGGTTGAGCGGCGTTCTTGCAATCCGCTCCAAAGTCTGTGAAAGCATTCGTGAGGAATCGAACAGTAGCCTAGTGGAAAGAATTTGTGGCACATATGACTTTTTAGTTTAGAGTGAAAAGTGAAGGTGTAATTGGTGGCAAGAGCACAGTGGATCTATAGTAAAGTACCTTACTATATTGTGGTGAGAGTATCAATCGTATTTTGACGAACTGAATGAGACACAGACACGTGCAAAAATAAAAACAGTACAGTAAACCAGTTGTGGGTCTCCATAACGTGTACCCTAAAATGTAGTCACAGAGAACGTGATGAAGTGATATGCCCAGAACGAAGTGATCACCATCACCATCATATTTATTTGTCACAAAACGTCACATAAGAACTGTAGCCTACCGGTGAAAACTTGCAGGTCACTGGTCCAGCGCATAGCACAGTTTTCACCCAGCTGTTCTTTGCGGTAGGTGGCGTTCGGATTGTGACTTAGTGATCCGCTGACGGCCAAGTGTTCGGCCCATGACTGAGCTATAGACGTCAGTTCGGAGTTGTGCTTCAGAGGCGACGCCTGATGGCGGTCACGGTAAACGTTCACCGCTTTCACGCAGTCGTTAATGAAACTCGACGGCATGCTACGCAGTCACCGGCTTCTGACACCACAACAATAGGCCTATTATCACCAAAAACTTTACTCAAAACCTCACTGTTAACCCTTTGAGGCCCACCTTTGCCACATGGGTACATCCCGTGCCAAACCGGGTTAAGCCGTCATTTGCAATTTTTGACACCCGGGCACTCTGACGCTCAGGGCTGAGCGTCAGAGTGCCCGGGTGTCAAAAATTACAAATGACGAACGGCTTAACACAGGATGCTTTATAGCTGTGTCCATATGGCAACAGTGGGCGTCAAAGGGTTAACACAACCGAATATAGACTATACAAGCCGGTAGACGAATTGGCTCGAGAGAGCGCTTCTAAGTTTTAAGCGACTCCTATTGTCAGTCGACGTGATGGCTGGCACGTATTATAGTGTCGAACGATACCCGGTTTAACCCTGGTAATTTCACGCCGCAGATGCGGACTAGCTTATTTTACGCTGCACGCTGCAAAGCAGGGTGTGGCAATTGCCGACGTCATGAAAGTGCTGCAACGGATATTCCAGTCCATTGCTTGATATCGTCAGTCCAACGTCTCCGTGGTCTTCCTCGGCGTCTTTTTCCAACGATGCCATGTAGAACGTGCGTGCAGAGATTATCAGCTCGAACCACGTGGCCGAAGTACTGTAGTTTTATCCTTTTAACTTCTGCCAGGAAGCGACATGCCGGTTCCAACTCTTCTAATATTGAGTTGTTGGTCCTGTGTTCTGTCCAACTGATTCTCATCATCCTTCTGTACATGTCCATCTCAAATGCATTTAGTCTATTGCG